>ENA-OQIR01000012-OQIR01000012.1-human-gut-metagenome-genome-assembly--contig:-NODE-12-length-70933-cov-4.808646_pt1 | contig 70933 bp, 78 predicted proteins | sample MGYA00242580_ERZ504745 | MGnify/ENA primary metagenome ERZ504745 (study PRJEB26092, sample SAMD00036214) | human gut metagenome | host: Homo sapiens | study: EMG produced TPA metagenomics assembly of...
CAGCAGCTAAAGCAGGAACAGTTTGCAAACCTGTACCGCCTCATAAAAAGCAGCGCCTCATTCGAAGAAGCTTTTAAGTTTGTGGGATAAGTTTGTGCAAAATTCGATATTTGCTCATTTATAGTTATGATGTAAAATTTAGTATGGTACTAAACTATCTACACTATACTTCTATTTTTTCCTTTCGTCAATCTTTTTTAGAAAGTTTTTATGATAATTATTCCATTTTTTTCTCTTGCGTCCTTCTTGTTTTTATGGTAAAATATATCTTGTTCTGATTACGAACACTGCCGCTGTGGCGGAATTGGTAGACGCACTTGACTCAAAATCAAGCGGTGAATAACCGTGCCGGTTCGAGTCCGGCCAGCGGCATAGCTAAAAAAGATCTGCAAAAACGAACGTTGATGCAGATCTTTTTTATTGTCTTCCCTTCAAAAAAACAGCTTTTGAAAGAAAGAAAACCCCTTTCGAAGAACCGGCCATCTGCCGCATGGTTCTTTTTGAAAGGGGTTTTACTGTTGTTATTTCTTATTTATTTCCAAACATCTTCTCATACTCCGGTGTTCCATCCAGTGTAGCGAAGTAGTCCTTCGGGGTTTCTGCGCGGCGGATGACTTCAAAGCTGCCGTCCTCTTTTAACAGAACCTCTGCAGATTTTAATTTTCCGTTGTAGTTGTATCCCATGGAAAATCCATGTGCGCCGGTGTCGTGGATGAAGAGGAGGTCTCCGACTTCCACTTCCGGAAGCATGCGGTCGATCGCGAATTTATCGTTGTTCTCGCACAGAGAGCCTGTTACGTCATATTTGTGGTCGCACGGCTGATCTTCTTTTCCCATCACCGTGATGTGATGGTAAGCGCCGTACATAGCCGGTCTCATCAGGTTGACCGCGCAGGCATCACAGCCGATGTACTCTTTGTAGATGTGTTTCTGATGGATGGCGCGGGTAACGAGTCCGCCGTACGGTCCCATCATGAAACGGCCCATTTCCGTGTAAATTGCAACATCGCCCATGCCGGCCGGAACGAGAACTTCATCGTACACTTTATGTACACCCTCGCCAATCACGCGGATGTCATTGCCTTCCTGATCCGGTTTGTACGGAATTCCGACGCCGCCGGAAAGATTGATGAATTTAATCTTCACGCCCGTCTCTTTCTGCAGCTTTACAGCCAGCTCAAACAGTGTTTTTGCCAGAACTGGGTAGTAATCATTGGTTACGGTATTACTTGCAAGGAAGGAATGGATGCCGAACTCTTCTGCCCCTTTTGCCTTCAGAATGCGGAATGCCTCAAAAATCTGCTCGGTTGTCATACCGTATTTGGCATCTCCCGGATTGTCCATAATATCGGTGCTGATTTTAAACAGTCCGCCCGGGTTATAACGGCAACAGATTTTCTTCGGAATGTAGCCTAATGTTTTCTCAAGAAAATCAATATGCGTAATATCATCAAGGTTAATGATCGCACCAAGCTCTGCAGCCAGTTGATACTCTGCAGCCGGTGTTACGTTGGATGAAAACATGATTTTATCTTTCTCAAATCCCATCGCATCGGAAAGCATCAGCTCCGTGTAAGAAGAGCAGTCGCATCCGCAGTCATATTCACCCAGCATTTTGATCAGTGTCGGGTTTGGGTTCGCTTTTACAGCAAAATACTCACGAAATCCCGGATTCCAGGAAAAAGCTTCCTTTACCGCTTTCGCATTCTCACGAATTCCTTTTTCATCGTAAATGTGAAACGGAGTTGGTACTGCTGCTGCGATTTCTTCCAGTTTTTCTTTTGTTACAAAAGGCTTCTTCGTCATTCTCTTTTGTCTCCTTCTTCTGCTTATTTTGCCTGAATAATGTGAAGCATGTTTGTCATATATCCTTCACCCGTCACCTCGTTAGTAGCAGGTCTCCGGCCGTAAAAATAACCATATCGCCACGTTCTACAAGCTCCTCACGGCGCACCATATACATAGCATGGGAAATGATGTTCTCCGTAGAATCTTCCTCGTATCCGGTCACCGGACGAACGCCCCAGTAGAGCTGCATTTTTCTTCTTGCCCATTCATATGGGGTAACGCCGTAAATCGGTACGCTCGGACGAAGGTTGGAAATCAGTCTTGCAGTCTGACCGGACATCGTCGGAGTCACAATGCAGGCTGCTTTGATGTGTTCTACCATAGAAACGGCTGCACTTCCGACTGCTGCGGAAACATTTAGCTTTCCTTCCAGCGCTTTTCCATCGCGGTAGTCTTCGAATTTCAGATAACGCTCCGTCTGCTCGGCAATCTCTCCCATCATGGTAACTGCCTCGATCGGATATTTTCCGGCTGCTGTTTCGCCGGAGAGCATGATCGCATCCGTTCCATCATAAATTGCATTCGCAACATCGGCTACCTCTGCACGGGTCGGACGCGGGTTCCGGATCATGGAATCCAGCATCTGGGTTGCTGTGATAACCGGTTTGTATTTATGATTGCATTTTTCAATGATGATTTTCTGTACATGCGGTACTTGGCACGCCGGAATCTCTACACCAAGATCTCCCCTTGCAACCATCACACCATCTGCCGCATCGATGATGCTGTCGATGTTCTGCACACCCTCCGCATTTTCGATCTTGGCAATGATATCAATATGCTCTCCTCCGTTTGCCACAAGGAACTCACGGATTTCGTTAATTGCCTCTGCATTCCGGATAAAGGAAGCTGCAACAAAATCAATATCCTGTTCAATACCAAAAAGAAGATCTCCTTTGTCTTTCTCCGTGAGGTTCGGAAGATTGATCGAAACGTTTGGTACATTCACGCCCTTTTTTTCTCCGAGCTCGCCGCCGTTTACTACGGTACAGACAATTTCCGGTGCATTTACTTTTTCTACGCGCAGACCGATCAGACCATCATCGATCAAAATCGTATCTCCCTCTTTGATATCTTCCGTAAGGCCGGTGTAGCTGACAGAACAGTGATTTTCATCTCCGGTCTCCTGAACGGTTGTCAGGGTAAAAGTCTGTCCGGTTACCAGATTCACTTTTTTCCATCTTTTAAAACGCCGGTACGAATTTCCGGTCCTTTGGTGTCCAGAAGGATTGCCACAGGAGTTTTCAGCTCTTTTCGAAGCTCTTTCAGCATATCCATACGCATTTTCTGCTCATCGTGGTCTCCATGAGAAAAATTAAAACGAGCAACATCCATTCCGGTTTCAATCAGTTTTTTCATCAGGTCACGGGAGTTGGTATTTGGTCCCATGGTGCAGACAATTTTCGTTCTTCTCATACTTTCTCTCCTTCTTTATTTTACATGTTCATGCGTAAACAGGTGATCCTGGCAGTATTCATAGTTTCCGTTGCATCGGGAACAGAAACGGAACTCCAGATTCGGATCATCTTTTTCGGTCCGGCCACAGATCGCACATTTGTGTTTTGTGATCCCGTTCGGATTGCGGTATTCGGCTTCGCCTCTTGAAACGGCCTTTTTAAATTCCTTCCGGCGTCTGTTCTGCTGGAAAGAGCCGCGTTTTCCTTTTCTTGTCATCAGGAAGAACACAAGGACGTTTGCAAGGGAACAAAGAATAACAACACATCCTGCCCAGTTTCCGCTCATGATGCTGGTAATCATGCTGTAGGCGAGAAGCGCTACGTCAAGGTATGCCAGCCATTTGATTTTGATCGGAATAATGAAATACAGCAGTACCTGCATATCCGGGAAGCTGATCGCAAAGCCAAGGAAAATCGAGAGGCTGATGTAGTAAGTGCTGAATGCCGTTCCCATCAGCGACGGATATCCGTTGACTGCATATAAGATTCCATACAGCAGGAAGGAACCGATAATGGTCATCAGAATGCCGGAAAAGATGTAAACATTATACTTGAAATCTCCCCAGGCTCTCTCAAGGCTTGTTCCGATTGAGTAATAGAAAAACAGCATGATGATCGTAAAGATATCAAGGCTGCTCGGCGGAATCAGAATCCAGCTCACCAGACGCCAGATCTGTCCGTGCAGAATATAATATGGTTCCAGCGTCAGATACTGTCTCATGATGGGAGCCGCAAGCGCAATGATATATCCCGCAATGTACGTTACGATAATGTACATCGTCAGATGGCTTAACGCGTATCTCCCATATTTTCGCTCCATTTTGTCTAAAAAATTCATGCACACTCTTCCTTTTTGTTTGTTTTATTTTACCGGCTTTCACTGCCCGAAAATACATTCTCATTATACGTGCTGCCTTTTCGTTTGTCAAACGGTATAACGGTGAATTTCGTCTCCGAAAAAGAGCTTTACGAATGTTTTACTTTCCGGTATAATTTATTAGAAATCTTTTCCAGTTATTTTATAAATATACGAAAAAATTCAGGAGGACTTTATATATGGCAGGATCATCATTTGGTACCATCTTCAGACTGACCACCTGGGAGAGTCTCATGGAAAAGGCGTGGGCGTTGTTGTGGACGGAGTGCCGGCCGGCCTTTCGCTTTCCGAGGAGGATATTCAGTTTTACCTCGACCGCAGGAAGCCGGGACAGAACCGCTTTACCACAAAACGGAAAGAATCCGATACCGTTCAGATTTTATCCGGCACTTTCGAAGGAAAAACGACCGGTACCCCGATTTCCATGGTGGTATGGAATGAGGATCAGCATTCCAAAGATTACAGCGACATTGCTTCCTATTACAGACCGGGCCACGCCGACTATACGTTTGATGCAAAATACGGTTTCCGCGACTACCGCGGCGGCGGACGCTCCTCAGGACGCGAGACGATCGCACGCGTGGCTGCAGGTGCCATTGCCTTAAAAATGCTCTCTGAGCTTGGCATCACCGTTTCCGCCTACACCCGCTCCATCGGTGACGTGGAAATCCAGTCTTTTGATACCGCTGAAATCGCGAATAACGCCCTGAATATGCCGGATGCAGAGGCTGCCGAAAAGGCTTCCGAGCTTTTAACAAAAGCCATGGCGGAAAAAAATTCCGTCGGCGGTGTGGTCGAATGTGTCGTTCACCATATGCCGGCCGGTGTCGGCGATCCGGTGTTTGAAAAGCTCGATGCCAACCTTGCAAAAGCACTCGTCTCCATCGGCGCCGTAAAAGGCGTGGAAATCGGAGACGGTTTCTCGGTCTGCACAGCTACCGGGCTTACCAATAACGATGCCTTCCATGTAAATGCGGACGGCTCCATTGTCAAGCTGACCAACCACGCCGGCGGTATTTTAGGCGGTATCAGCGACGGAAGCGATATCGTTGTCCGGGCTGGTTTCAAACCGACCCCGTCCGTTGCTGCTTCCCAGCAGACCATCAACAAAGACGGCGAAAATATTGCCATCGAAATCAAAGGCCGCCACGACCCGATCATCGTTGCACGCGCCGTTGTTGTCGTGGAATGCATGACCGCTCTTGTCCTGGCGGACGCACTGCTCGTCGGCATGAGCGCCAAACTGGACAATGTAAAGAAAGTCTGGGCTCTGGACGAGAAATAAAGGCCGGACTGCTTCTTTCTGGCTTCAACACAAAAAATGCCTGCGGGATACAGTTCTTCCTGCAGGCATTTTTGCGTTATTTTTTAGTGAACGCCTTTTTTCGTAATCAGAATACAGTTCGGCGTCTCCACTTTCATCGGGCGGCCTTTCTGAACCAGCACGTTTTTCTCATAATCAACGGTAAATGTTGTGATCGTGTTGGACTCATGGTTTGCCACTGCGATATGTTTTCCGTCCGGGAACATTGCAATATCCTTTGGATATTCGCCGCTGATCGGAAGTGCAAACTTCTTCTCCATGCAGCCGGTCTCCGGGTCGATATGGAACATTGCTACGGTATTGTCTCCGGCTGTAGAAGTAAACAGGTAGTGGTGATCCGGGGAAAGGCACATGCCGGATGCAGCGTCGTGCGCCTGGTCCACGTTCGCGGATGTGGTGCTGATCGACTGCAGTTTTTCAAATTCCGGTCCGTTTCCCGTATCACGGTAGCTGAATACATCGACTTTGTTCATCAGCTCGTAAATGACATACGCGTATTTTCCGGATTCACTGAAAACGATCTCTCTCGGACCGGATTCACGCTCACAGCGCAGGATATCCACCAGTTTCAGGCGGTCACGCTGTGTGTTCAGCTTGTACATTTTGATCTGGTCAATGCCGTTGTCGACTGCGCAGACATATTTGTTGTCCGGTGTAGGAACGACACAGCTGACATGCGGGCGGAAGTTACGCTCTGCCACACTGCCAAGGCCCTTGTGGAACACGCCGTCCATCAGACTTCCGAGGCGGCCGTCCTTATGGGTATGTACAACGGTTACTTTTCCGTCATGATAGCCTGCCACGAACAGGTATCTTCCGGTTTTGTCCACCGACAGATAGCAGCCGCGCATGCCGTCGATGTCTACTTTGTTGATCGGGGTCAGGTCTCCGTCATCCTCCACTGCAAACACTGCAACGCCTTCATCTGCAATCGAATACAGGTATTTGCCGTTTAAGGAACGGGCAATGTGGGAAGAGTTGTTGACCGGTATGACTTTTCGCTCTGTCAGAGTGCCTTCTTCTACATTTACATCATATAAATGAATACCAATGCTGCTTCCATGGGTATAAGTGCCTACATAGCTACGTACTCATCCTTCATGTTGTTTTCATCCTTTCTGCCTTCTCGCACATCGTGTGAATTTTCTAAAAATATTTTAACACAATTTCCGCGCCACGACAACGAGGAAAACGGATTTTTGATATGTAAACGGTAACACTTTATTTTTAGACACAGGATATTCTCCTGCAGAGAATTTTTTAGATATTTCTATTGTTTTTGGATTGTAAGAGTTGAGGTTTCCGCTGCATACCATTTCCATTTTCTACGCTCTCGTCAGACTGATTTCCTGACTCATCATTCCCTGCAGTTTCTTGATTGCGCGGCTGTACTGGCACTGCAGCGCCTGCTCGCTTTTCTTGCAGAATCCGCTGAGCTCTTTGTAGCTGAATCCATATGCTCTCCCCCAGAAAATGCGCTGATCCATCGGATTCAGGTTCTGGATGCAGTTCTGCATCACCATTCGTTCCTCAATCTCGCTGTCGCGGCCGCCTCCCCTTCATTTCTGTTCTCTTTCTGATACTGTGTATAGGAAACTTCATTCTGATAATAATGTTTTCTGCGCTGATTCTTGATCTTGTTTTTTGCCACACAGAACAGCCATTTCGTCATCTCTTCTCCTTCGAGATCGGCAACGGTTTCAAATTTTACCACCAATACCTCCCATACATCGTTCAGCACATCCTTCGCCGTCTCCCGGTCATTGTTCAACTGACCGCAGATATAACGGAACAGCACATGACTGTTTTCCTCGAATATGATCTGAAAAAATCGTTCCTTCTCTTGTCTCATACACTTCTTTCTCCCTCCTGTTATTTCGCTGTCCTTCTCTTCCGGGCCCGTCATATATGTAATGTGTTGAGACTATCGAAATCTTTCGTTTTTTCAGAATATTTCTACTATTTGACCTTATTACTTTTGTTAATAAAGCAAAATATTGCGTTATAACTGCACCGCGGCGCATAATCAAATTTTTTCTTTCGAAATCAGAAATTACTGTTTCTGACAAAAAATTCCCGCAGAAAGGAGCTTTCTTCCTCTCTGCGGGAATCTTCTATTTTGGTTTTATTTTATTTAAAGTAAGCAACACCGGACTCAAAGATCTTCAGATCCTGCTCTCCGTAGATGTTGACTGCTACGCCGTTGTCGCGGCGCTCTGCGTGTGCCATCTTACCAAAGACACGGCCGTCCGGCTGGTGATACCCTCGATTCCGCAGTAGGAACCGTTGACATTCCAGTACTCGTCGTTGGTCAGGTTTCCGTTGACATCGCAGTAGCGGGTTGCAATCTGGCCGTTTGCCATCAGCTTGTCGATCCACTCTTTCGATGCTACGAAACGTCCCTCTCCGTGGGATGCCGGGTTGGTGTAAACACCGCCAAGCTCGGCGCCTGCCAGCCATGGGGATTTGTTGGTCACAACCTTCGTGTAAACCATCTTGGAAATATGGCGTCCGATAGTGTTGAAGGTCAGAGTCGGGGAATCCTCCGTCTGTCCGAGAATCTCACCGTACGGAACGAGTCCCAGTTTGATCAGTGCCTGGAATCCGTTGCAGATACCAAGGGCAAGTCCGTCTCTCTCATTCAGCAGTTTGGTAACAGCTTCTTTGATCTTCGCATTCTGGAATGCGGTTGCAAAGAATTTTGCTGATCCATCCGGCTCATCACCTGCGGAGAATCCGCCAGGGAACATGATGATCTGCGCCTGGTTGATGACTTTTTCAAAGGCATCGACAGAACCGCGGATGTCTTCTGCGGAAAGATTGCTGAATACCTGAGTGATAACTTTTGCACCGGCACGCTCGAAAGCTCTGGTGCTGTCATACTCACAGTTCGTTCCCGGGAAGACCGGAATGAATACGGTCGGCTGTGCCAGCTTGTGGGAGCATACGTGGATGCTCTTTGCCTGATAGCAGCTGTCTGCAACAATTCCGTTTTCGTCTGCTGCTGCCACATTCAGGGCATCTACCTCCGGAAGCTCTGCACCGGATACGGTCTTGAATACTTTTTCCAGCGGTTTGTTCCATGCGGAAACGGCCTCGCGGATGGTGATTTCGGTGTCTTTATAGGAAAGAACCGGTTTGTCTGTCACTTCACCGATGACGGTGTAGGTGCTTGCCAGCTCTCCGACTTTTTCAGCCGGAACTTCGCAGATCAGATCTGCAATATATGGAGTAAAGAGATCTCTCTCGTCTACATTGTGCTCGATGGTTACGCCGAGAGCATTACCGAATGCCATCTTGGATACGGCTGCTGCGATACCCTGACGGTCTACGACATAAGCGGCTTTCACACGGCCGTTCTGCATATCCTCATGCAGTTTTCTGTAGGTTTCCATGACGCCTTCGTACTCTGGAAGCAGATGTGCGTCGACTGGAAGGTGGATCCACACGAGTTTGTCTCCTGTGTTTTTCAGCTTCCGGAGATACTACATCTTTTAATTTTGCAACGTCAACCGCGAAGGATACGAGTGTCGGCGGTACATCGATATGGTTGAAGGTACCGGACATACTGTCTTTTCCTCCGATAGACGGCAGGCCGTAGCCCATCTGTGCGTCGTATGCACCAAGAAGTGCTGCGAACGGCTGGCTCCAGCGGTGCGGATCCTCAGTCATTCTGCGGAAATATTCCTGGAAGGTGAAGCGGACTTTGCTGTAATCGCCGCCGACTGCCACGATGCGGGACAGGGACTCGGTTACGGCATAGACTGCTCCGTGATACGGGCTCCAGCTCGATACGTATGGATCAAAGCCGTAGCTCATCATGGTAACGGTGTTGGTTTTTCCATCCGGAACCGGCACTTTTGCAACCATGGCCTGAGTTTCAGTCAGCTGATATTTTCCACCGTACGGCATCAGCACGCTGGCTGCTCCGATGGAGGAGTCAAACATCTCGACAAGACCTTTCTGGGAGCATGCGTTGAGGTCTGACAGGGTGGACAGCCATTTTTCTTTCACGTCGGCAATGTCACCGCTTCTTTTTAACGGGGTGTCCTCTGCTTTTGGAATCTCTACGAAGACATCATTCTCCTGATGTGCTCCGTTGGTATCCAGGAATGCACGGGAAATATTGACGATCTCTTTTCCTCTCCAGGAGAGTACCAGACGCGGGTCCTCGGTTACGACTGCAACTTCGGTTGCCTCCAGGTTCTCTTCTGCGGCATATTTCAGGAACTGCTCACGGTCTTTCGGGTCGATGACAACGGCCATACGCTCCTGGGACTCGGAGATGGCGATCTCGGTTCCGTCGAGGCCGGCATATTTTTTCGGTACTTTGTCCAGATTGATCTTAAGGCCCGGTGCCAGCTCGCCGATGGCAACGGAAACTCCGCCTGCACCGAAGTCGTTGCATTTTTTAATCAGAAGGCTGACTTCCTCGCGGCGGAACAGTCTCTGCAGTTTACGCTCAGTCGGTGCGTTTCCTTTCTGTACCTCTGCACCGCAGGTCTCGATGGATTCTGTCGTATGTACTTTGGAGGAACCGGTTGCACCGCCGCAGCCGTCTCTTCCAGTACGGCCGCCGAGCAGGATGATGATATCGCCGGATCGGAATTTTCACGGACAACGGCACGGCGCGGTGCTGCTCCAAGGACGGCTCCGATCTCCATACGTTTTGCCACGTAGTCCGGATGGTAAACTTCTTTGACATAGCCGGTTGCAAGACCGATCTGGTTTCCATAGGAGCTGTAGCCGTGTGCTGCTTCTCTTACGAGTTTTTTCTGCGGAAGTTTTCCTTCGAGTGTCTCGCTCTGCGGACGGGTCGGATCTGCGGCTCCGGTCACACGCATTGCCTGATATACATAGGTTCTGCCGGAAAGCGGGTCACGGATTGCACCGCCAAGGCAGGTTGCTGCACCACCGAACGGCTCGATCTCGGTCGGGTGGTTGTGGGTCTCGTTTTTGAAGTTGATCAGCCACTCTTCGTCTTTTCCGTCTACATCTACCGGTACGACGATGGAGCATGCGTTGATTTCATCAGACTCTTCCTGATCTGCGAGTTTTCCTTCGGATTTCAGTTTTTTCATTGCCAGAAGGGCAAGGTCCATAAGGCAGATGAATTTGTCGTCACGGCCTTTGTAGAGTACCTCACGGTCGCTTAAGTAGCGGTCGTAGCTTTTTTCATCGGCTCGTAGTAGTCGCCTTCGCCGAAGGTCACGTTGGTAAGCTCGGTGGAGAAGGTGGTATGGCGGCAGTGATCGGACCAGTAGGTATCGAGTACGCGGATCTCGGTCATGGATGGATTTCGTTTTTCTTCGCCGCGGAAGTAGTTCTGGATATGCAGGAAGTCTTTGAAGGTCATGGCAAGGCCGAGGGAATCATACAGGGCTTTTAATTCTGCCTCCGGCATGTCGATGAATCCGTCGAAGATTTTGACGTCTGCCGGCTCTTCAAATTTTGTCACGAGGGTTTCCGGTTTTTCAAGTCCTGTCTCTCTGGAGTCTACCGGATTGATGCAGTGTGCTTTACTGCGTCAAACTGCTCATCAGTCATCTCTCCTTCGATAACATACGTAACGGCGGAGCGGATGATCGGCTGCTCGTCTTCTTTTAAGAACTGCACGCACTGTACGGCAGAATCGGCTCTCTGATCAAACTGTCCCGGAAGGAATTCTACGGAAAATACTCTCGCACCTTCTGCACGCGGGAAATCTTCCTGATAGCAGATATCAACCGGCGGCTCTGCAAAGACTACTTTACATGCTTTCTCATATGTCTCATCACTGATATTTTCTACATCGTACCGGATCAGCTCCCGTACGTTGGTTACGGTCTGGATGTTCAGATAGTGCTTGATTTCATGCTTCAGATCTTTCGCCTTAATCGCAAATTCCGGCTTTTTCTCCACATAAACGCGTCTGACTGTACTCATTTTTATCCTCCATTTGTCTGAATCATAGTCCCCCAAAAACGGGACAATCTTTCGTTACTTACAGAATAGCATATTTATCTTTATAAATGAAATTAATATATCTTATATGTTTTATAAGTTTTGTTTCTTAATAGACGGACGCATTTCATTTTTCCTGCACTACCATCCCACTCATCACCCATTCTCTCCTGTCCTAAACCGTCAGGCCCGCGCACTTTCTGGTGCGCGGGCCGTCCGTTTCCGTTTTTACATTCTATATTTCGCTTTTTTCTCACGTGTCCGCAGTGCATTCCCCGCCTTTGCCGGCCGGTACAGCAGCATACAGGTTCCCGCATTCATAACAAGCGCACAGCACACATCCGATACGGAGTGCTGTTTTAAAAACATGGTCGAAAACACAATCAGCACCGTCAGGCCCAGGCAGACGTTTCGGAATACCGGGCGGTTTTTGAGCTGCTCGCTGTGTTCTACGGCAACAGCTACGGCTACGGAATTATATACGTGAATACTTGGGAATACGTTGGTCGGTGTGTCTGTCAGATAAAGGCCTCTGACCAGATCCGTGAAAATGTTCTCCCGTGGGAATACCGTCGGGCGCAGGTTCTGGCCGTTCGGGTACAGATAGGAGATCACGAGGAACGCCGTCATTCCGATTCCCAGGTTGATAATCAGCTGATAATATTCTCTGCGGTTCTTGTTGCAGAGGCCGAAATAAAGGACAGACCATGCAATAAATCCAAACCACATAAAATAAGGAATCACAAAAAACTCACAGAACGGAATCATATCATCAAACGGAGTATGAATCAGATGATATCCTTTCGTAATGTGCGTTTCCAGATATTGAAAACATTTCAGATAGAAAATGCCATAAACACTACCGGAAGAAAATGCTTATATTTTTTATTGTCTTCATAGTTTCCCTCCACTTTTCTGACGAGGTTTTTCTCTTCAACCTGCTGAAATTATAGCACACCGAAAACCGAAGTCAATAAGCTTTATTATTTTTTAAGAAACAATTCATCGGTTTCTGAAAACCGTCCTTGGGATGGAAATGTTCAAAGATCGCCGCGTCGAATTTTTTCCGTGTCCGGTTATATACATGCTCATCTTTTACCGTCCATGCAAATGCCGGTGTCCGAAACAGCATACGGTCGATCAGGAAGCCCGGGCAGTCGGCATAGCGGTGGTCGTAGGCGATAAAATCCGGTTTCCCGATAAAATTCAGCATCAGATGACGCGCCATTATCCGCAGGATCAGATGCACCTTATCATCCTTTGAAAAACGGCCGGAAAGCTGGCCGCGCAGCGTCTGCGGCATGTGGCGGCGGCACCAGCGGAGGGCCAGGCTGTTGAAGGATTCCATGCAGAACATACCGGTGTACCCCTCCATCTCCTTCTGAAATCCCGCACAGACCGCCGTGGAAAGTCCCGGCATCTTGATTTCGATTAAAAGCGGCACGCGGCCGTCTACCGTCTGCAGTACCTCACGAAGCAGCGGAATCTTTTCCGTGCTGTCGCCCAGATGGAACTGCTGGAGTTCCTCATACGTATAATCGCTGATTTTTCCCTCGTTTCCACACATCCGCTTCATCGTGTCGTCGTGGAACACCACAATCCGGCCATCCTTTGTGATCTGAATATCCAGCTCGATGGCATATCCCTGCTCCGCCGCGCGGGCAAAAGCCGGAAGAGAATTCTCCGGAACTCCCTCCGCCGTGTTCCACAGACCGCGGTGCGCATAATTCCATTCCGCAAATTGCAGACATTCCTGCCGTCTCGATGTAGCCGGCAGAATGGAAAAGAAATAACCTGCTGCCAGGACGGCAAGCACTGCAAAAATATGATCCAGAACATCATCTTTCCATCCCTTCTTTCACCCAGTCGCCCAAAAGGCGGAGACGCTCCGTTTCCAGTCCGATCCTTTCCTCCGTGCGGTGTCCGCCCGATTCTCCGTCCAGGTGGACCGGTTCCGCGCGGTCTGTCTGAAAGGAAAGGCTGCTGCACCGCTCCATATGTACCTCAGGAAATCCCGTGTGGCGTCCAAACAGCGCCATCGGCAGAAGATAGCTGACTTTCCATTTGGCAAGATTGGAAACCACCATCACGTCGAGCAGATCATCTGTCCCGTCCGCCTCCGGGCAGAAGCAGAAGCCGCCGCCCTCGTACGGAAAATTCATTGCCACTGCAAAAAGAACATTTTCAAACGAACGGTGTTCTCCGTTTTCCAGCGCTGCATCCAGCGTGAACGGTTCGAGATAAAAGAGCTGCCGCAGTGCAATCATCACATACGTAAGTTTTCCCAGATGCAGCCGGTTCAGCGTATTCTTGATTTTTGATGCCAGCGCCTCGTGGCAGATGCCTGCATCAAAACCGATGCCAGTGCTGACGAGAAATCTCCGCTTTTGGCTGCCAAGAAGCGCCGTTCCAATGTTGATCTCCTTTTCCTCCCCTTTCAGCACAGCTTCCAGCGCCTGCAGCGGATCGGAGGGAATTCCGGCACCGCGCGCAAAATCGTTGCCGCTTCCCGTTGGAATATAACCGAACTTTACATCCGACAGGCTGGTGATTCCATCGACCGCCTCATTCGCCGTACCGTCTCCGCCGATCGCCAGAAGGACATCATCGGGATTCCATACCCCTTTCGCGGTCAGCCGTGCTGCCGTCTCCCGTGCGCTTCCGTGATACTTTGTCGGATATACACGAAATTCCGTCCTGCGCCGCTCAAGCTCGCCCTCAATCACCGGCCACAGCTTCTCGCCGCGCCCCGACCGCGATTTTTTATTTACTATAATATGATACATCAAAGTCATACCTTCCTTTTTCTTCTGCAAAAAACCACTTCAAATCACCTGAATCATGTTCTTACGCAGCGAAACAGCAAGTGTTTCACTGCTGAGTGAACAGTAACCAAATCAGCCATATTGTAGCAGTTTTCCCCGCAAACCACAACTATCTTCACAAAATCTTAACTTGTTGCCGCCGTAAAAATTCCCGCACCCCTGTCTTTTCTTTCTTGACAGACCTTTTTGTTCTGCTAAAATAAAAAGTACCGCGGTTTCGTCCGCAGAACGTCACTCATTTCTGAGGAGGTTTTTATGAATTTTTACGATATGACACGCGCAGGGAGGATGATAAGATGAAGCTCTCCCCCGCATTTCTCGCTTATAAACTAAGCAGCGCTTTTTCGGTTCTTGCACCGGAAAACCTGCCGCTCTCCGGCACACTGGAGCTGCCTGTTCTTTACCAGACAGGCTCCGCAGCCACTGCGCACCGTGTCTTTCTCTGCACAGAAGAACAGATCGGCTCTCTTTCCTCCCTCCCGGAAGAAAGCAGCTCCCTTTTTCTTCTCTGTACCGAAGAACTGCCGGAGGAACTTCCGGCTCCGGTTTCGATCGCCGTTAAGAGCAGCGTATCCGCTGTTTTTTCGTTCCTGCAGGAGCTTTTCTGGACGTACGATTCCTGGCAGAAGGAGCTGATGCAGGCACGGCTCGACGGAAAATCGATCCAGCATCTTTTAAATCTCTCCCTGCCTGTTTTTGCCCACCCCCTGATGGTGGTCGGCATGGATTTTTCCATCATCGCCGCAGCGTCCGAAGAACCTTCCTTTTTTCCCGAGAAGGTGTTTGGCTCCCTCGATGCAACGCGCCCGCTTCTGCTCTCCTTGACAGAAAGCAGCGAATACGCGTCCGTCCGCGATCTCAATGGATGGTTCCGCTTTCCGGATCACGTAACGGGACTTGGTTCCCTCTGCGTCAACATCACGCAGCATGGTCAGAGCGCCTACCGCCTGCTGCTCCTCGACACGAAAAAGGATCTTTCTGATTCCGAAGGCTTTCTTCTTGAATTTCTTGCAGAATGATCCATCACGCCTTCCTGCACAATGTGATGCAGAAAACCTCGCCGGCGCAGTCGCTTCACACCGTGCTGCTCCGTGCCCTCGACGACCGGATGGCCGACTATATTGCGGTCAGCCAGGCTCTCGATGCGCTCGGCTGGCATTCCCGCCACACCTACTGCTGCCTCTATCTGCAGCTCTCCGATATGGATCAGAAAAACCTGACGGCAAACTCGGTCTGCGCCTATCTGGAAAATATTCTGACCGGCTGCTCCGCGTTTCCGCACGGCGGCGGTATCGTTGCGTTCTTTAACCTCACGCTGTCCGATTTTTCCATGACCGATCTGATGGAACGCATGGTGCACTTTGTGGAGGACAGCTCCTTAAATGCCGGCTTTTCGCGCTGCATGAACGGCCACATGAATCTGCGCCGCCAGTATATCCAGGCAAAAATCGCCCTGCAGTTCGGCACGCGAAAATACCCGGACAAGCGGATGCATCCGTTCAACGATATCTCGTTTGACTACATCCTCGATCAGGCAACAAAAAAGCTCCCAGCTACATGCTGTGCCATGAGAGACTTCTCTTTCTGCAGGAGCACGACGACAGCTCCGGCAGTGACTATATGCGAACGCTCCGCTGCTATCTGGACAACCACTGCAATGTCGTCCAGACAGCGCGTGAGCTTTTTGTCCACCGCAGTACCCTGCTCTACCGCCTGGAAAAGATCAAGGAAATTTTAGAATCTGATCTTTCCAGCCCGGATGAAATTCTGTATCTGATGCTTTCGTTCCGTTTTATCGACCTCGAGAATGAAGAAGAAAACCGTTCTGGATCTTCGCAGCCAGAAAAGCACAGATAAAACCAACCGCAATTCCCGCCAGGACATCGGTCGGGAAATGCACAAACAGATACAATCTGGAAAATGCAATCAGGCAGGCCAGAATCAGTGCGGCAGCTCCTTCTTTTTTGTGCATCACAAAAATAGAGACTGCCGCCGCAAACGAGGCTGCCGAATGGCCCGATGGGAAGGAATAGTCCTTCGGAGCGGCAACCAGCAGCTTTACCTGCTCGTCAATCCAGCACGGACGCGGGCGCGCTGCCAGCGGCTTTAACACCAGATTACATAAAATCAAATCTAAAATCAGCGCGATCGCCATTCTTACACCGCATTTCCGGTATTTCGGAAGGATTAAGAAAACGGCAGTCAGCGCAATCCAGATCCATCCCGCATTTCCAAGTGAAGTAATTCCCACCATCACCCGATCGAGCACTGCATTGTGAAGATGCTGCAGTGCATATAAAATTGAAAAATCCATTCTTACCCCTCTCTGTAAAAAATGGGCATTTTTCTGCTGTACATCTGCTGATCGGCGGCCGCCTCGTACAGAAATTCCGCCAGGGCCTCTCTCGAGTATCCAGCCGGAACTGGCTGCCGTCCAGCGAAATACTGCAGTTCTGCCCTACCTTTTTCACTTTCCCGTCTCTTCCCGGACACGTCCGCACCAGTGTCCAGTTCAGATCGCTCCGTGCCAGAACCTGTCCCATCTTCTGCATATCTTTATAGACACCTGGCCAGAAAATCTGCATGAATTTCGTACTCATTCTCTGGTATTTGTCCTCGCAGTCTCCAAACGCATGAATGCAGACATGGCCTACCGTCACAAACCGCGTTTTTCCAAGCTGCTTCATGGCCGAGAGAATCATTGCGTTTCCGTCAGCCAGCGGTGTCTCCTCTTCTTTTACATGTTTCACACGCATCGGAGTCAGCACGCTGATGACTGCATCCGCTTCCAGCAGTGCCTCCAGCACGCGTTCCCGGTTCTGAAGGCTTCCCTCAATCACAGTCAGATTTTTTCTCGGCCAGATCACTTTTGCATCCGGCACGTAGGCGGTCACCTGTGCGCCGTGAAGAAGCGCCGTGTTGGTCACATACTGCCCTAGCAGTCCCCCCAGACTGAATATTGTAATTCTCATGAAATCCTCACTCTCATCTGTGTGTCTTTTGTATCCTCCGCAGATTTTTTGACACACTTTCCTAATGTTATCTCCTATTCTAACACACCGCCCGTATACGATACAATGAAATAAAACTAAAAAAAGTATAACCTTTTTCGTCCTTTCTTCATATCGTAAGTAGAACCGTATTTTCAGGAGCTTTGATCTTATGCCCTATACTATCGTAATCGATGCCGGACACGGGGGAAGTGATCCGGGCGCTGTCTATGAGGGACGCAGGGAAAAGGATGACAATCTTTCCCTCGCCATCGCGGTCGGCGAGCTTCTTTCCCGGCAGGTGTCTCTGTCATTTATACCCGCACAACCGATGTTTATCAGACGCCGTTTGAAAAGGCGCAGATGGCCAATCAGGCGGATGCCGACTTTTTTATTTCTTTTCACCGGAATTCTTCGGAGGAACCGAACCAGTATACCGGCGTGGAAACGCTTGTCTATGACAACTCCGGCATCAAACAGACAATGGCAGAAAACATTAACGGCGCGCTCTCGGAGCTGGGATTCCGGAATCTCGGTGTCAAGGCACGGCCAGGGCTTGTTGTTCTGCGGCGGACGAAAATGCCGGCTCTTCTGATTGAAACCGGCTTTCTGAACAATGAGCAGGACAATACGCTCTACGATGAAAAGCAGGAAGAAATCGCCCGCGCCATCGCGGATGCAGTGCTTGGAACGCTGGATCTCGAGACGGTCACGGAGGCTGACCGGCGCGCTGCGGAAACGGAAGCCGCCCGTCCGTCCGTTTCAACAGCGGATACCGTCACTGCTTCCGCTTCGCCCCGTCCCACGCCGCCGGAACAGGAAAATCCTTCCGACACACCGGAAACCTTCTACCGTGTCCAGACCGGCCTTTTCCGCATCCGCCAGAATGCCGACCGTATGCTTTACGACCTTCTCGACCAGGGCTATCCCGCTTTTCTTCTCGCCGAGGACGGCTTTTTCAAGGTCCAGGTCGGCGCTTACCGCCAGCTCGGAAATGCCATTCTGATGGAACGCCGCCTGCGCCGCGACGGCTATTCCACCCTGATTACCACCTGAGCGTCTGACGCACCAGTCGAAAAAAGAGCGTGCCGGAATTTTGTTTTCCGACACGCTCTCGTTCTCCTTATAACTTTTTCAGTTTTGCAAACGAAGCAAACATTTTCTTCGTACCAGCCTGGTCGAAGTTGACGGTAACTTCATAATCTCTTCCGCCGTCCACGATATCCGTGACAATGCCGACACCGAACTTGATATGGCGCACCGTATCCCCGATTTCGTAATCGAGTTTCGTCGCTTCTGCGCGCTGAAGGTTTTCGCCTGTTGCGGCTTCTCGCGGAATGCCTGCTTCATCGCCGCATAGACGCTGCCTCTCGTCGGAATGTCCATCTTCGGCTTCCGGTCTTCGATCTCCCCGCGCTCCCGCTCCAGGGAAATCAGCTCCCGCGGAATCTCTTTGACAAAACGGGACATCTTGTTGTACTGCACTTCGCCGCGGATCATTCTCTGGCGCGCACACGTCAATGTCAGATGCTGCATCGCACGCGTGATGCCCACGTAGCAGAGACGGCGCTCCTCCTCCAGCTCCGACGGATCATCTCCGGTGATCGTCATGTAGCTCGGGAAAATACCATCCTCCATGCCGGCAAGGAATACGTTCGGGAACTCCAGTCCTTTTGCGGAATGCAGTGTCATCAACAGCACGTAATCGCTCTCCTCATCCACCGAGTCGATATCAGACACCAGCGCAACCTCCTGCAGAAAACCACCGAGAGATGCTGTTCGGCGCTCTCCTCATAATCCGCAATCTTTGAAATCAGCTCGTCGATGTTCTCGATGCGGGCTGCCGCTTCTTCGGTTCCCTCCGCCTGCAGATCTGCTACATAGCCGGTCTCCTCGATAATTTCATTCAGCAGCTCTTTGACCGACAGATAATCTGCTTTCGCGCGGAGTACCTGTAAAAAGGATGTGAAGGATTTAATCTTATTTAAAGACCGCATCAGCCCCGGCACATACTCGGCCTCGAGAAGCGCATCGTAGAAACGGATGCCCTGCTCTGCCTCCCAGTCCTGCACTTTGTTGATCGTCGCCGCTCCGATACCGCGCCGCGGAACGTTGATGATACGCAGTACCGCAAGGTCATCCTCCGGGTTCTCGATCACACGCAGATACGCCAGCAGATCCTTGATCTCGCGTCTCGCATAGAAGTTGACACCGCCCACGATTTTATATGGAACATTTGCAAGCAGCAGTTTCTCCTCAAAAAGACGGGACTGTGCGTTGGTACGGTAGAGAATTGCATAATCACGGTACTTCTTTCCCTCCGTGCGGACGCCGCGCGTGATTTCTCCTGCCACGTACTCCGCCTCCTCAAAACCGCTCTGGAACTGCCGCAGATTGATCAGGTCACCCTCCGGGTTCTCTGTCCACAGGCGTTTTGCTTTTCGTCCCTGGTTATTCGCAATCACTTCATTTGCCGCATTCAGAATATTCTGCGTGGAACGGTAATTCTGCTCCAGTTTAATGACCTTCGCATCCGGGAATACATGCTCAAAACTCAGAATATTTTCAATATTCGCCCCGCGGAATTTGTAGATCGACTGGTCATCATCGCCGACAACGCAGAGATTGCGGTATTTTGCCGCCAGAAGGCTCACAAAGCGGAACTGAACCGTGTTGGTATCCTGATACTCATCGACCATGATATAGCGGAACTGCTCCTGATAATAGTCGAGCACTTCCGGGAACTGCTGGAATAATTTTACGGTCTGTACCAGCAGATCATCGAAGTCCATCGCATTGTTTTTCTTTAACTCTGCCTGATACTCCGCATAAACTGCCGCATACTTCTGCAGCTTCCAGTCGATTCCCGCGTCAATCCGGTACTGGTCCGGCTCAATCATCTCATCCTTTGCGGACGAAATTGCCGCCATGATCGCACGGTCGCGGTACAGTTTCGGATCCATCTGGAGCCGTTTCATGATGTCCTTGATCAGCGATTTCTGGTCATCGGTATCGTAAATTGCAAAATTGTTGGCGTATCCCAGACGTTCAGCATGGCGGCGCAGAATCCGCACGCAGCTGGAATGGAAGGTGCTGACCCAGATCCGCTCCGATCCGTATCCCACGATTTTATCGACACGCTCACGCATTTCTCCGGCGGCCTTGTTCGTAAAAGTGATCGCCATAATATTCCACGGATTGACGCCTTTGTCCCGGATCAGGGAGGCGATGCGGTGCGTCAGTACCCTCGTCTTTCCCGAACCGGCACCTGCAAGGATCAGAAGCGGCCCTTCGGTGTACTCCACAGCTTCCATCTGCATCGGGTTTAGTCCTGTTTCTGTCTGATTCATGTTCTTTCTCCTTCATCTGCTTCGAATCTTTTCACATGCATCTCAGTATATAACAAATCCGCCCCGGTTACAAGTAAGAACGAACATACGTTGCATTTTTATCATGGAAACTTTTTTCGCAAAGTCCTTGCTATCTGGTATTAAAAACTATATAATGGGAACCGTGAGGTGATAACAAATGACGATAGACTCAGATAAAATTCTTCATGATTTACTGAATTCACTGGATTCTCTCGAAGGCATCCGCCCGGAGGAAATCCCGAACATTGCTTTATATATGGACCAGGTCACGACCTTTATGGACGCACAGCTCGCTTCTTCGCGCCGCTTCGAGTCCGATAAGGTTCTGACAAAAACAATGATCAACAACTATGCAAAAAACAAGCTGCTCCCGCCGCCGGTCAAAAAGAAATATTCGCCGGAGCACATGATGCTTCTGGTTTTTATTTACTACTTTAAAAACATCCTCTCGATCACGGATATCCAGACACTGCTCGCCCCGATCACCGATCGGTATTTCGGCACGGAGAGCGGCTTTTCCATCAAAGATATCTACGACGAAATTTTCCAGATGGAAAAAGAAGAAATTGCATCCGTAAAAGAAGATCTTCTGAAAAAAGCGGATGTATCCAAGTCCATGTTCGGCAGCTCACCGGAGGAGGACCGGGAATTTCTCCAGCTCTTTTCGTTTATCTGTCTGCTGAGTTTCGATGTCTATCTGAAAAAACAGATGCTCGAGCACATGGTGGATGAACTGGCATCCCTCGCGGCGCCTTCTGATCCGAAAAAGAAAAATTAAGAACAAATGTGTAATCAAAAAAAGACGGCTGCGTTGGAATCGCACCGTCTTTTTGATTTTACACATTTTCTTTCTTTTCCATCCGTTCAAACACCATCTCATATCCGTCGTTTCCATAGCTTAAGGAACGGTTCACGCGGCTGATCGTCGCCGTGGATGCTCCCGTCTTTTCGGAGATTTCCAGATACGTTCTCTTCTCCCGCAGCATTTTCGCCACTTCAAACCGCTGCGACAGCGAAAGCAGTTCATTGATGGTGCATACATCCTCAAAAAAAGTATAGCATTCTTCCTTATTCTTCAGACACAAAATTGCCTCAAAAAGCTGGTCTACTGCTTCTGAATGAAGTTTCTTGTTCATTTCAAACCCTCCTGTACGAAAATTAAGCCCCCATCTCATTCTTATAACTCGGAATACTACCATTTTAGCACAGTAAAGTGTGAAATACAAGTCCTTTTATCCCTGCATCAGCAAAGCCTGTACCATCGACTCCCGCTGTCTGCGGTAATCGCTCGGCGAACAGGCCTTTACCGTCTTGAAGGTACGGTTGAAGGCACTTAAAGAAGAGAATCCGGAATTCATCGCCACATCCGTGATACTCATCTTTTTGTCGTACAGAAGCTCCTCTGCGCGTTTGACGCGTTTAGAATTGAGGTACTCATAGAATGTCATGTTCATGTACTGCTTGAAAATTCTGGTAAAGTGGAACTTGGAAAATCCGCTGACCGCAGCTACTTCCTCGAGAGAAAGATTCTCCATGTAATGGACATTGATATAACGGCAGGCGCTTAAAACAGCCTCTATATATTCCTGCTGCTTCATTGCCCCGAACGTATTCTGCGCGTTGGCATCCGAAAAGCCCTTGCGGCCAAACTCTGAAAAAAGCTCTTTGAGGCCGGTGCAGATTCTGTGCGTCATCACTGCGCCTCATTATCGTATTCCCGCACCAGTTCCAGAATCTGGCTGCGTAGAAACAGATAGAAGGGATCTTCCTCATCCTCTTTTTTGAAGTAGATGGCCGGAAGCCGCAGGAAAATCGTTTCCATTTCTTCCTGATTCTCCACACAGCCCGGTTCCACCAGCATGACAATCCGTTCTCCCTGGGATACGAATCTCATTCCGTGTACAACGCCGGAATTGATCATAATGATGTCGCCCTCTTTGAGATTATAGCTGTCTTTTCCGACAACAACCTCATATTCGCCTCTGGTCGGCATGATAATTTCAATTGCGGTATGCCAGTGCTCCGGATAGCCTTCTGTCACGGTGTTGTGAAAGATTTCAAACGCCGGCGGGTTTGCTGCATTCCGGTCAAATGTTTTCCCATGTTCCACTTTCTTCATCTTATTTCTTACCCCTTTTTATTACAGCAGCTCTGTAAACAGATCTTTTACGGTCGGATAAATCTTTGCAAATTTCTGATACTGGCGCTCATATTTCTCAACCAGTTCCGGTTCCGGCTCGATGGTCTCTGTCACACGAACAATTTTTTCTGCCGCCTCTTCTACGGATGCAAAGACACCGCAGGCAACGGCTGCCAGCATGCTCCGCCAAGTGCCGGGCCTTCCTCGGACTCAATACGGTCCACTTTGATGTTCAGCACGTTTGCGATCATGCGTCTCCACAGCGGGCTCTTTGCACCGCCTCCGCAGATTTTCGTTCTCTCGATCTGGATGCCGAGGGATTTTGCTACCTCAAAGGAATCGCGGATCGCAAAGGCAACGCCCTCGAGAACAGCCTGGGTCATATCCTCTCTTGTGGTGTCCATAGTCAGGCCGATGAAGGTTCCTCTTGCATCCGGGTTGTTGTGCGGGGAACGCTCGCCCATCAGATACGGCAGGAAGAAGACATTATTCTCGCCAAGTTTTGTGATGTTCTCCTGCTCTTTTGTATATTCTTTTGTGCGGATGATTTCATCCATCCACCATTTGTTGCAGGAAGCTGCACTCAGCATGCATCCCATCAGGTGATAGTGGCCGTCTGCGTGTGCGAATGCGTGCAGGGCATTGTGGCTGTCTACGCCGAATTTGCTGCTGGAAATGAATACGGTTCCGCTTGTACCAAGGGAAACGTTGCACATGCCGTCGCCTACGGTTCCGGTTCCGACTGCGGCTGCTGCGTTGTCTCCGGCTCCTGCTACAACTTTACAGGTCTCCGGCAGTCCAAGTTCTGCTGCTACTTCCGGTTTTAAGGTTCCGACAGCGTCAAAGCTCTCATGGAGCTCCGGCAGCATCTCCAGGGAAATACCGCAGATTTCTGCCATCTCTTTTGACCAGCATTTGTTCTTGACATCCATCAGAAGCATGCCCGATGCATCGGAGTAGTCGCTTACGAATGCGCCGGAGAGACGGTATGCCAGATAATCTTTTGGAAGCATGATTTTGCAGATTTTTGCGAAGTTATCCGGCTCATTTTCTTTCACCCAGAGAATCTTCGGTGCGGTAAAGCCTGCAAATGCAATGTTTGCGGTGTACTCGGAGAGTTTTTCTTTTCCGATTACGGTGTTCAGATAATCGGTCTGTTTTGCGGTACGGCCGTCGTTCCAGAGGATCGCCGGGCGGATGACGTTATCGTTCTCATCCAGGATGACAAGGCCATGCATCTGGCCGCCGAAGCTGATGCCGGCTACCTGGGATTTGTCTACGTCTTTTACCAGCTCGCGGATTCCCTCTTTGCTCTGCTCCCACCAGTCTTCCGGTTTCTGCTCAGACCAGCCTGGATGCGGGAAATACAGCGGATACTCTCTCGATACAATATTTACAATTTTGCCTTCCTCGTCCATCAGAAGCAGTTTGACAGCGGAAGTACCAAGGTCAACACCAATAAAATACATGTCGAATCTCCTTTTTCTACTCTTTTTCAAAAAGGGCGGCAGCAGACCTAGATCTCTGCTCCGCCCTTTTGCTTATGCGTTACTGCATATCTTTCTTATTTTTCAGTGAATCTTCCGGAACGGATTAGCCCCACGGATTCTCTGTCGGGTAACGAACACCCTTCGGCTGGTTGTAGCCGATCTCATCTACTTCAACACCGAGCATTTTGAATACTTCGAATAACGGTTTTCCGAAGTGTCCGAATGCTACTGCGCCGTGATGCGGATAGTTTTTCTCTACCAGTACGTGACGGTAGAATCTGCCCATCTCCGGAATAGCGAAGATACCGATGCTTCCGAAGGAACGTGTTGCTACAGGAAGAACCTCGCCCTCTGCGATGTATCCGCGCAGTTTTGCGTCAGATGTGCTCTGCAGACGATAGAAGGTGATGTCTCCAGGAACGATATCTCCCTCGAGGGTACCCTGTGTTACTTCTTCCGGAAGGGTTCTTGCCATGATCATCTGATATTTCATAGAGCAGAATGCCAGTTTGGTGGAAGCGGTATTTCCGCAGTGGAATCCCATGAAGGTATCTTTTAAGGTGTAATCAAATTTGCCTTTGATTTCGCTCTCATACATATCCTTCGGAACGGTGTTGTTGATGTCGAGGAGTGTTACGGTGTCTTTGGATACAACGGTTCCGATGAACTCGGACAGTGTTCCGTAGATATCTACCTCACAGGATACCGGGATGCCCATCTTGGTCAGACGGCTGTTGACATAGCAAGGAACGAATCCGAACTGTGTCTGGAATGCCGGCCAGCATTTTCCGGTCAGGGTTACGTATTTTCTGGAGCCTTTGTGTGCTTCGATCCAGTCTAACAGGGTGATCTCGTACTGAGCCAGTTTCGGCAGGATTTCCGGTTTCAGGTTTCCTTCGCCGAGCTCTTTTGCCATATCTTCTACGACTGCCGGGATTCTCTCGTCGCCTGCGTGTTTGTTAAATGCTTCAAACAGGTCAAGCTCGGAGTTCTCTTCGATTTCTACGCCGAGGTTGTACAGCTGTTTGATCGGTGCGTTACATGCCAGGAAGTTGGTCGGACGCGGTCCGAAGCTGATGATTTTCAGGTTCTTAACAGCTACAACTGCAGTTGCAACCGGTACGAAATCTTTGATCATGGCTGCTACGTCTTCTGCATCGCCAACCGGGTACTCCGGAATGTATGCGTGCAGGTTGCGCAGTTTCAGGTTGTAGCTTGCGTTCAGAACGCCGCAGTATGCATCGCCGCGTCCGCCTACAAGGTCGTCGCCGGTCTCTTCTGCTGCTGCTACTACCATGCAAGGTCCGTCGAAGTATTTTACAAGCAGGGTTTCCTCGGTCTCCGGTCCGAAGTTTCCAAGGTATACAACAAGTGCATCACACTCTGCTTTTTCAGGTCTTCGAGTGCGTTCATCATGTCGATTTCATTCTCGACGATGATTGGACATTCGTAGATTTCTCCGTCGTATGCTTTTACGACTGCTTTTCTTCTGTTCTCGGAAAGGCTGTTCGGGAAGCAGTCACGGCTTACTGCAACGATACCTAATTTGATTTCCGGTGTATTGTTGATCATTTTTGAAGATCCTCCTTTTTGGGTTTTCTTGGTTTTTGGTTTCTTTTTATGTTCAGAACTGCTCTTTTGGGGCAGTGTTTCTGATTTCTGGTTTTGTCTCTGGTTTTATTTTACCGAGAGGTTTTCTCCTTTGATGCCTGCTACGCTTCCAGCGATGTTTGCATCCGGGTGGCTTAAGAGCCATTTGTTTCTGGCGAAGAGCAGGTCGTCTTCCGGGGTGTGTTTTTCTTCCAGGGTGATGTCGGTATTGGTTCCTTTTGGAAGGACTACGACGCATTTGAAGCCGCTGGCTGCCACGTTGCATGGTGCGTAGTGGAGGGTGGTTGCATAGACTTCAATGGTGGTTCCGGCCGGGATTAAGAAGGCCTCCATTTTGGATGAGTCGTAGGTGTGGTCTTCGGTGATGTCCTGTTCTTTTCCGAGGATCAGGATCAGGTCGGTTACGGCGATGTTGATTTCGCTGTCGCGGTGGTATTCTACGGCGTTCAGTAAATGATTGTGGCCGTTGCAGTAGCCGATCTGGATCGGCATGCCGCCGTAGAGGCTGTCGGATACGGACTGGGCGCTTTTGCAGGCTTCGAGGCTTTCAATGGAAGGCTCGTAGACTACGTCGTCGGGACATGGGGTCTCGGACATGGCGGTGATGATGTCGCTGACGTCGAGGTCTTTGATGACTTTGCCGTACTGGCGGAATGCTTCGTCTGTTACTTTCAGAATCTGCATTGTGTTGGTGCTCCTTTCGTACAATTAGTTTAATGATTGAACTAATTGTAATATAGCACTTGTATGTACTTCTTGTCAACATGTATTTGGATGAAAAACGGGCGGGTTGACAAATAAGGGGGAGGTTGGTATACTTTAATACGTTAAAATAATAAGACGCTAGGGGAGCCTTTGGCTGAGAACGTGGGACAGGGATAAGCTCACGGACCCTCACTACCTGAACGGGATAATTCCTGCGTAGGGAAGCTGGAACGTGGTTTCGGATGTGATTCGGGACTGTGTTTTTATGTGAGCCCCTCCAAGCGGAATGCGAAGGAGGTTTTTTTATGAGTTTTTTTGTTACTGCTGACGGCGGACTGACGACGGCCGGTTATGTTGGATGCGTGGTGCTGATGGTGGCGCTGGTGGTGATTGCTTCGGTTCTTTCTGCTCAGAAGAGTAAGGGGACGGGAATGGATGCAAGGAAGCTGGCGTTTTGTGCGATGGGGATGGCGCTGGCGTTTGTGACTTCGTATGTGAAGGTGTTTGAACTGCCGTACGGGGGATCGGTTACGTTGTTTTCGATGCTGTTTATTGTGCTGATTGCGAACTGGTATGGGGCGAAGACGGGTATTCTCGTTGGTTTTGCTTATGGACTGCTGCAGTTTATCCAGGGGCCGTATGTGCTGTCGCTGTTCCAGGTGTGCTGTGATTATGTGTTTGCGTTTGCGGCGCTGGGTGTGGCCGGATTCTTTGGAAAGAAGAAAAACGGGCTGCTGATCGGGTATATTGTAGCTGTGCTGGCGAGGGGATTTTTCCATACGTTAGGCGGGTATCTGTACTGGATGGATTATATGCCGGAGAATTTCCCGCAGTCTTTGAAGGCGCTGTATCCGATTATTTACAACTACAGCTATCTGCTGGCTGAAGGTGTGCTGACGGTGATTCTGATCTCGCTGCCGCCGGTGAAGAAAGCACTGCAGACGGTTGCAAGAACGGCACATGGTGCAAATTAAATAGAATTACGTAAAAAAATCCGGGAACGCATGATTTTGCGTTTCCGGATTTTTTACGTGGATATCAAAATTTACTGAGCACTCTCCTCTGCGGCTGTATCGGCGGCGGAGCTCATGGGAGTGATGACGATGTTTTCTACGCCGATTCCGGTTTTGCGGGTTACGATGTCTTCGATCTGGGCACGCTGTTCCTCGGTTACTTCTTTCATCGGAACGACGATGTCGGCGGTTTCGCCGGTCAGGTTTACAACGACGTCGGTGAAGCCTTTGGCTTCGAGGAGGAGTTCAGTTGCTGACTCTTTTTCTACGAGTTCCGTCATTTCCACCATGCTCTGGACAGCGCTCTGGCGCTCGGTTTCGGAGAGGTTGGTGTTGTTGATGATTTCATTTAAGGTGTCTTTGTTCTGGGAACGGATCTGTTCGCGGTCGATTCTGGCCTGGGCCATGTATGTAGATGCCCCGGCAAGGACTGCCTCTCCCGGCGTTTCGGTGACGGTCCGCGACGAGTCCCCTGCTGTGCCGGCATCCACCTCGTCGGTGATGTCGGTGTCCAGGCTGGAGATGTCTTTTAAAACGGTGCTGGCATCCGCCGTGGTTCCGTCTGCCTTCTCCTTCGTGGACAGGGTACTGTCAGCATAGTTGATGTATCCGGCGACGGCAATCATGATCGCAAGGGCGGTGATGATGACTGGTTTTTCCGGAATTTTTTCTTTTTCCCGGCCGTCTTTTTCGGCGATGGTGTCTCTGCCATTTTCTCAGGTGCATTCATTTCCTGTTCTAATTTTTCCACGCATTTGACTCCTTTACTTCATTTTGACTACTTTAATCTTATTTGCGCCCACCTGAAATAATGCCATCACGGCCTCCTGAATCTCCTGTATCGTCACCGGGTTTCCCCCGCCTTCTGCGATAACGAGCACGCCGCGCACTGCCGGGTACTCCTCGGAAACCACATACGGTGTCTCGGCCCCGTTCTGTGTCTTTTCATAGACAGTTGCCTCATCCTGCGACGAGGATGTAACGCTTCCGGTCTCCTCTCCCTTCTTGTTTTCCTCCGTTGTGCTCCGCGTTGGAACATCTTTTTCCACAATCTTTTTTCCTGTGGATTCCAGCGTCACCACGACGTGCACTGCGCCCACACCGTCCATCTGGGAAAGTGCGTCACAAAGGCGCTGTTCCATCTCCTCCTGCACTGATGCTCCCGCATCTCCCGCCGGACGCGCAGCCGTCTCCTGCGGCTGTTCTGTCTCCTCACCGGTCTTTTTTGTTCCCGTCGGCAGCAGCAGGACAACGCCGATTGCCGCCAGCAGGAAGTACAGCATCCACTGCTCCTTTTTCTGTTTCCGGAAAACGCCGCTGCCTTTTCCCTCATAGGCCTATTCCGAAATCTCTACCATAATATGCGCCGGATCGGTTCCGTAGACCTCACTTAAAACACTTTTGATCTCTGTCAGCTTTTCATCGAGCATTTCCCGCTGTTTTTTCTGTTCTTCGCGGTAAATGCTCGTCTGCCGCATCGGCGCTTCAATGCGGATCTCTTTTGCCTCACCGGTGTTTCCCGGCTCCAGCGTTACCGAAACGGCTGCCCCCGGAATGCCGCTCTCTGACAGATACATCCGGATCTGGCGCTCCGTCTCTTTTTCCCAGGCGCCCACGTAATACTGTTTTTCAAAGCTTTCTGCACGAATCTGTACATTTTCCATTGCTGCTGCCTCCTCTTCCAGCGTCAGACGGTCGAGCGTCTGCGCCATTTTCTGCTCCAAACCTCCCGCTTTTAGCACGGGCTGGAAAAAAATCAGTACCATCACAATTCCAAGAAAAAACTGAACCGGCTTCTTGTCCTCCTTCTCCGGGATCAGGTTCAGCACAGTTGTCATAAAAATCAGAAAAATTGAAATATTCTTAAGCCACTGCAGAATCTCTTCTACCATGCCGCCTCCCGCCGCTGCCTGCCCAACTACACGCTAGAGCATGTCTGAAAAATCATTTCCGCAATCTGCAAGCCCCAGTTTGCGAAAAGCCTTTTTCAGACACGCTCTAGGAAAAAGTTCCCGCCAGGATTGCAATCGTCAGCAGAAACAGGATTTCTACGGTCAGAAGGAGACGCAGAAGCATCGCATATCCTTTTCCTGCCGCCGCAAGACATCCCGCGATCCGCTTGTCCGAGACGGGCTGCGCCGCCGCGGCGAGAAGGCGGAAGGAAAGACCCGAAACGAGAAGCTGAACGGCGGGGACCATGCCTGCTGCGAGCAGTACCAGCATTGCCGTCACGCCAAAGCAGTTGCGGATCAGCACCGCGGAGCCTGCCACCAACTCGGTTACAGCATTCACCGCATTTCCGATGCCGGGAATCATTCCGGCAGTCCGCCAGAGTGCCATCTGCCGCAGGGAATCGAGCGCCGGTGCAATCAGATTCCGGATCATCTGCATTCCCACAAGTACGCCGAGCGACGATTTTAAAGGCGTTCACGCAGGTTTCCAGCAGCTCTGTCATATGGGACAAAATCTCCTCGCCGGAAAGATCGTTTACAAGGGCGATGAGCAGATAGATATGGATCATCGGGAGGACGAGGGCGAGCAGAAGCTTTTCGACAGCCAGAATCACTAGAAGGAGCATCTGATAAAACATCACGGCTGATGATGCACCACCGGCGGCCGCGGCCGCCAGATAGTAGGATGGCGTCAGGATCCGCATAAAAGCGACCAGCGATGTGATGACAGCTTTCAGGTTTTCCCCGCTCGACTGGAAATTTTTCAGAATCAGTGCAAGCGCAAGCAGATAGACCATATAAAAACTGGCGTCCCTGACCTGTTTTCCTTCAAAGAGAGAGGAAAAACTGCCGAGCACCGCGCCTGCCAGAACGAGGAGAAACAGCTCCTTCATCAGCCCCTTCTGCGCAAGGAATGCTGTTTTGGCACAGGAGAGAACGGCATTTCCGGCACGGAAGGTGCGGAAGGGATCGCCATCCTGCAAAAGAGAACGCACCGTACCGGCAAAAGAAAACTGCTGGCTGGACAGCAGGCTGTCCACTTCCTGCTGGATTGCATCGAAGTCGAGTTCTGCAAGAAGTTCGTCCTGCGCTGCTGCTGCCTGATCCGTTTCGGTATCCCCCGCTTCTTTCTCCTGCTGTCCTTTCTTTTCTCTGACCGCCGCACGCTCCGTCTCCTGATCTGTTCCTACGGTGTCCAAACGTGATTCTTCTTCCAGGCTCTCCGGCACGTTTTGTACCGCTGCTTCGATTTTCTGCGTTCTTCCCGTTCCGAAAATGAGACACAGAAAAAGCAGCGCCATGCCCCATCCGGCTTTTTTACAGAAAATCATGAACCGTTTCCAGCAGAGCGAGCAGCACTGGCATACTGACGGCAAGGACCGCCAGGCGGGCGAACAGTTCAATCTGCCCTGCAATGGAAGAATAGCCCGCATCCTTACAGATCCCGGCGGAAAACTGCCCCACATACGTGATCCCAAGCATTTTCAGCAGCGTATTCAGATACGATGAGTCCACCGGGAGATACGATTTCATTTGTGCGAGCATGCCGAGCAGATACTGCATTTTTCCGACGGTCCCGGCAAGAATGCAGAGCCGGCACCGACCGTCACAAGAAGGGCAAATTCCGGCTTTGCTCCCTTTACTGTGATTCCAAGCAGCACGCCCGCCGTACCAAGCGCAGCGATCCGAAGTATATCCATATGATCCCCTCCGTTTTTTCTCCCTGCTCTTAAATTGTAAACAGTTGTTTGATGTCCTCAAACAGCGCGGAAATATAGGGAAGAATCCAGAACAGCACCAGCACAAGACCGGCAAGGCTTGCAAGAAATGCCTGTTCTTCCCGGCCGCTGTGTTTTAATACCTGGCACAGGACCGATACCAGAATCCCGACTGCCCCGATTTTAAATAGAATCCCGACCTCCACGCCTGCTCCTCCGTTTTCAGACACGCCCTAAACCAGAATCAAAAATAAAAAAAGGCCTCCCATGATTCCAAGACTCTGACAGAGCCTCTTCCTTTCCGGCAATCCTTTCTGCAGTTCCGCGATCCGCTGCACAAGGCGTGCCTCATACCGGTCCAGATTCGCCTTCTGCATGGCGCGGTCCCCGGTGCCAAGGCTGCATCCGGCCTCCTGCAGCTCTTCTTTTTCTTCTTTTGTAAGGCGTGTGTCCGCCAGGTGGACTGCCGTATTCTCTTCCAGAATCGCCGGCAGTGTCTTTCCGTCCGGGCGGCGCATATCCTCGGAAATATCCTGTAAAAAATCCCGGTACGGATCCCGCATCCGCCTTCCCGTCTCCCAGAACGCATCCGGCAGCGGGGAAGCCGCCGTCACAATCTCTCCACGCAGATACTGGATAATTTTCTGCAGTGTTTCCAGATCTTTCACATGGGCCGACAGCGCCGCACTCTTTGCAAAGCCGATCCCGACGCAGGCAAGAGAAGCCGCCAGTAAAACTGCAAGCCGCATCACAGAAACGCCTCCCTTCGGTACAGTGTCGTTCCTCTTCCGTCAAAAATAGCCTGTACGCTTCCGGCGTGGGGTTTCGCATCCAGCACGATGTACCGCTCGAAAACGTGGGATTCCACGAGGCGGTTCAGGAGAGGCTTCTGCTTCATATCCTCCATGGAATTGCCATGCACGGTCGCGAGCAGCTTGCACCCGCAGTTAACGACGGACTCGATCGCACGGATGTCCTCGCCCGTTCCGATCTCATCGACTGCCACCACATCGGGCGACATGGCGCGGATCAGCATCATCATGCCCTCCGCCTTCGGACAGCAGTCGAGCACATCGGTGCGGATGCCGACATCATTCTGCGCAACGCGAGATAGCAGCCTGCGATCTCGCTCCGTTCATCGACCACACCGACGGTCAGCCCCGGATACGGCGACTCCCCGTCCGAAATCTGGCGGATGATATCGCGCAGCATCGTCGTTTTGCCGCAGCCGGGTGCGGAGACAATCAGGGTGTGCAGGAAACGGCCGTCTTCCCAAAGGTACGGCATCACTCGGTCCGCGCAGCCTTTTTTCTCATGAGCAACCCGCACGTTGATGCAGGATATATGGCTGATGCCTTTCACCTTTTCCCCTTCGATTACCGTCTTTCCGGCAATGCCGATCCGGTGGCCGCCCTCCACGGTCAGAAAACCCTGCCGCAGTTCATCCTCGTAGGCGTAGAGGGAAAAACTTCCTATGTAATCCATCGTATCGCGGATATCCGTCGGTGAGACGGGATAACCTTTCTCCCACTCCCCGGTCAGTGCTCCGTCCGGGGTCAGAAAGTACTCCTGATCCTTTGCGACCACCAGAAGCGGCGCGCCGGTCCGCAGACGGATTTCCTGCAGGTCATCGGCCAGCAGATCTGTGTTTTTCAGAATTTTCCGTATATTCGCAGAAAACAGGCGCAAAAGTTCCCTTTGCTCCTGTTTTTTCTCTGGCGTAACAATATCCTTTTGTCTTCCTGTCCTTTTCATCTTCACCACCTCTTATCGTTATATATATGAGATGGCGGGACAGGTTATGCACGATTTTTATGGTTCTATTCTTTTCATGCAGATTTTCACGGGCTCCGCTGCCCAGACGGCGCCTTCATATCCTTTCTCCGGACTGAAATGCGTGCAGAAGCCCTCTTTCTTTTCCGTTCCAAGAGAACCCGAAAGACCGGTTCCCCTCCACTTGCCGTAGCTCTCCTCCTCGGTCCAGATCCGGAAAAACAGCGTTTCAGCATTCTCCGTTGCGGCAAGGCGTTTCTGGTCTTCGGCGGAAAAATACCGTTCTGCATGTGCTCCCAGGCAGCGCGGCGGTGCTGCTGCAGATCCATGCCGATCGGAATGGAAGCAAAAGCGCAGGCAGCGTATTCCCCCGAATGAGAAATATTAAAACAGATCTGCGGATGCCCCGGCAGGTACGGTTTTCCGTGCGCATTCCGTTCGATCGTTATCTTTTCTCCATCCAGCCCATACTGTTCCTTCATTCCCATCCGGAACAGCTCCCATCCGCACTGCGAGAGTTCCCGTTCCAGCTCTTTTTTTTCGCCCTCCGGCTGCGTAATTTTTTTCAGATAAACTACCGTCTCCTGCATTCTGCTTCTCCCTCTTCATAGAAAAAGAGACCGCGAAGCCTTTCAACTTTCGGCTCCCCGGTCTCTTCTCGAAAATTCTTTCTTATGCGTTTTTACCGCAGCAGTATTTGTATTTCTTTCCGCTTCCGCACGGGCATGGATCGTTTCTTCCGATTTTTTTGCCTTTGATTACAGTGCCGGATTTTTTCTGCTCCATGTAAAGCGTTTTCTTCTGCTCTTCTGTGAAGATCTCATCCCACATCGGCAGGTTGTACAGCCAGTCTGCTTTTGCGTCTACCATGTTTTTGTACAGAAGCTCTTTATCGTAAGCCAGTGTAACAACGGTATCCTCTTCCATCTCCTCGATCGGGTTCGGGATCACAAGGCTGTCGTTGATGCCGTCCAGGAAACCAACCATGGTCATAACGTCCACTTTGTATTTCTCTGCCAGCTCTTTTACGGTTCCTTTTACCACTTCATCCGGGTTGGAAAGAAGCTGCTCGTAAATGTTTTTCTCAATCAGGAAATAATTGGTCCAGAACTGCTGGAGCTGTTTTTTGTCTGCTTCCTGATTATAGGCGATATCACGCCAATTCTGTAATAAACTCATGTTATTATCCATCCTTTATCTGTTTCTCTGAGCGCGTTTTTTCGCGCCGTCCCCTAGCGGGATTCCGGTTTTTGTAACACGCTTTAGTATATCGGAAAGTCCGCAGAAAATCAACCTTTTTCTTCTTCCTGCTCCAGAATCGGGATTCTGGTATCGCCGAGCGGAATTCCTCTGTGTTCCACCGATGTAGAGAACACGATCTGCGTCTTCGTTCTTCCAAAATGCTGAAGCTGGCCGATAAACTGATCCAGCTCAGATGTCGTGTGGAACACAACCTCCATCAGCATCGAATAGTCGCCGGTCACGCAGTTGCACTCGATCACATTCGGGCAGTCGGTGATGTACGGATAGAATTCCTTTTTCCGCACCGGCTCAACCTCCAGATTGATGAATGCCTTGATCCGATAGTCGAAAACCTCCGGGTTCACACTCGCGCGGTAGCCGGTGATCACCCCGTCCTTTTCCAGCCGGTCAATTCTCGCCGAAACCGTCGGCGAAGTGAGACTTACCTTATCTGCAATACTTTTGAGCGGAAGCCTTGCATCTTCCTGCAGCAGTTCCACAATTTTCCGGTCTGCTGTATCCAGTTCACGTTTCATTCCCTCTCCTTACGTTCCTCCTGCTCTCCTTTTTCTTTCGGAGGCAGTTTCTTTACCACCGTATTTTCCACGCGGTGTTCTTTGACCCGCATGACCTTGATCCAGAGATCGTCGGTCTCGAGTTCAAACTGGCTGCCGTCATCCGGAACCGCACCGAGTTCGCCGAAAATGTAGCCGCCGAACGTTTCATATTCATCGACCGGCAGTTTGATCTTCAGTTCCTCCGCCACATCATCCAACGAGGCACTTCCCATGATTTTCCAGGTGTCTGTGGAAATCAGCTCAATTTCCGATGGCTGCCCGATCTCCGCCTCATCATTCAAGTCCCCGACAAGCTGCTCGATCAGGTTACGCACGGTGATAATTCCATCCATGCCGCCGTACTCATCCAGAACCACGCAAAATAGTTGCCGGTCTTTTTCATGTTCTGGAACAGCGTGGCAGCCTTGATGTTTTCAGGAACAAAATAAGGCTGTTTGATTGCTTCTTTCATGACATGATCGCGGTCCTTGGTGCGAAGCCGGAAATAATCCTTGGCGTCCAGAACGCCGATGATATCGTCCACATTTTCACCACAGACCGGGTAATAAGAATGGCGGCTTTCATGGATCAGCTGCTCCCACTCCTCCATCGAGTCTTCCAGCCACAGAAGATCTACATCGGTTCTGTGGACGCAGATTTCATCAATGGTCAGATCATCAAACTCAAATACGTTCTGAATCATATCTTTTTCTTCATTGTCGATCGCGCCTTTTTCGCTGCCGGCATCTACCATCATTCGGATTTCTTCCTCCGTCACCTGATCGTCGTCCTCATCCGGATCGATCCCCAGAAGGCGCAGGATACCGTTTGTCGATGCAGTCAGCAGCCACACAAGCGGTGCAAACACTTTCGAAGCACCGCTTACAAGACCGGAAATCCCGAGCGCAATCTGCTCAGCCTTCTGCATTGCAATCCTTTTCGGCACCAGTTCGCCAAAGATCAGGGTGATATAAGATAAAAGCAGCGTAATCAGCACAACGGCAATCGCATCCAGTGTCTTTTCCGGAATCTTCATACCCGCGTCCACAAGAGCAGAAACGATTCGATCCGAAAAATTTTCTGCTGCAAAGGCACTTCCGAGAAAACCGGACAGAGTGATGACCACCTGTATCGTTGCAAGAAAACGGGATGGCTGTTCCGTCAGATGAAACAGCTTCGCCGCTCTTTTGTTTCCCTCCTGTGCCATTTTTTCCAGTTTAGCGTCGTTGCAGGAGACCACAGCGATCTCCGCGCAGGCAAATACCGCATTGACCGCTATCAATACGACCTGCAAAAGAATACTGCCGACTATGTCACTGTCCAAACGTTTCAAACCTCCTCAATATTATTTATGCGTTTTCAAAAATGCACATAGGCCTTCTTGGCTCGTAAACATCTGCTTTGCTGGTTACTTCCCATGGAGCATGCATGCTGAGAACCGGTACACCGGAGTCAATCACTTCCATACCGTACAGAGACATGATGTAGGCGATGGTTCCGCCGCCTCCGACATCAACTTTACCAAGTTCTGCTGTCTGCCAATTTACTTTTGCATCATCAAAGATAGCGCGAAGAGCTCCGACGTACTCTGCATTGGCATCGTTTGAGCCGCTCTTTCCGCCTGCTCCTGTAAATTTGTTAATTACGATACCTTTTCCGAAAAATGCAGCGTTTTTCTTCTCAAATGCTGCTGCATACAATGGATCAAACGCTGCACTTACATCGGAAGAAAGCATTCTGGAAGAAGCCAGACATCTCCGAAGTGCAAGCTCCGTTCCCTCACCTGCAAGTGCAAGCAGCTCTGCCATGGTGTTTTCGAAGAAATGAGACTGCATGCCGGTTGCTCCGACGCTTCCGATCTCCTCTTTGTCTACGAGCAGGCAGCAGGATGTCTTCTCCGGTGCTTCCACCTCGAGCATTGCGACAAGAGAAGTGTATGCGCATACACGGTCATCCTGGCCGTATGCAAGAATCATGCTGGCATCCATACCAAGCTCACGCGCTTTTCCTGCCGGTACAATTTCAAGCTCTGCGGAGAGGAAATCCTCTTCTTCGATGCCATACTTGTCGTTTAAGAGCTTTAAGGTCATGGCTTTCACTGCATCTTTCTCTGTTCCTTCCAGCGGCTGGCTTCCGATCAGAAGATCGAGGTTCTCGCCCTCTACTACCGTACTTGCCGGTTTGGTCTGCTGCTCTCTGGAAAGGTGAATCAGAAGATCTGTCACACAGAATACCGGATCGTTATCATCCTCGCCGATGACTACATCCACTACTTCGCCATCCTTCTTGGCTACAACACCGTGGATTGCAAGCGGAAGCGTTACCCACTGCCATTTTTTGATACCACCGTAATAATGGGTATCAAGATATGTAAATCCGTTGTCCTCATACAGTGGATTCTGTTTTACGTCAAGACGCGGAGAATCGATGTGCGCACCGAGAATATTCATACCCTCTGTCAGAGGCTTTGTTCCGATCTGGAACAGGGCAATGGCCTTCTTCATGCATACAGCATAAACCTTGTCACCCGGTTTTAACGCACGATTTTCTTTTACATAGGTGTCGAGGCTTACGTATCCGGCCTCTTCTGCCTGACGTACACTTTCCTTTACACACTCACGCTCCGTTTTTCCGTGATCCAGGAATGCGCGGTAGCCGGCGTTTAATTTTTCCAGCTTTTTCATATCTTTTTTCTTGTACTCATTCCATGCTGTTTTTCGTTCCATAGCTTTTCTCTCTTTCTGTTTTCTTTCTATGATCCGTTCGTATTTTTTTGCTCCGGTCATAATTGCGATCTCTTTCATTATAATCTGTTTTGATGGGAAAAACAAGGACTTTCGGCTGTTAGAAAAAAGCCCCACAGCGAACCGTTTTTTCGGTTGCAGCGGGGCTTTTAAGGGGAGGATAAGTATTTCCTTATTTTTCTTTTGTATCATCGAACAGGGGAATTTCGATGACACTGTTATTCTCCCCTGAATGTTCACTTTTATACATTTCTTGTAATTATTTTTTGATCAACAGCAGAAAAATCCTCTTCCGCCGCAGCAGCAGCAATTGCAGATCGCATTGATCGCCATGCACTCGCAGCACCATTTGCCGAGATCGCCGGCGCTTCTCTCATAGCCGTAGCCGCTTCCCATGTCGGAATACCACTGGCCGCTGCCCTGGAGCTGGTTTAAAAGCTGCTGGTACTGCAGATTCCGCGGTTCTAATTTGACTGCCATCTCGGCATCCTGCACGGCATTGATGTTGTTGCCGAGGCGCGAATTTGCGATCGCATGCAGGAAATACCATTTTCCGCTGCGGTCGGAAATGTCGTTCAGCACGTTCATCGCCTCGCGGAAGTGGCCGCTGTTGATGTAGTTGGCTGCCGCCTGCAGCCGCATTTCCTGCTCGGAATTTCCATAATCATTCCGTGCGGAGCCGCCGTTTCCGTACGCGCCGCCGAATGGGTCGAAGCCGCCGAACGGGCCATAGCCGCCGTAAGCATCTCCGCCATACGACGAACCTCCGCTCTGGTACGAGGTGCCGTGCTCGCGTTCATCCATGATCTGTTTGTACGCCTGCTGCACCTGTTTGAATTTTTCTTCTGCTTCTGCTTTATTCGGATTATTGATATTGGCATCCGGGTGATACGTCCGGCTGAGTTTTCGGTATGCTTTTTTGATTTCATCGTCCGAAGCCCCACGGGACACGCCCAGCACCTCATATGGATCTGTCATCAGTCTTTATTTCTCCTCTTTTTGGCGCTCTTTTGCGCTTTTTCGCATTTCGTATTTTTCCCAGATACCAGCATACAATATATTTCGCAGAATGTCTACATTTTCCAGGATCGGAAGTTTTTCAAATGCACGCGACGCTTCCGCCGTCATCATCAGCAGGATTTTTTCTGCGGTTTCCTCGAAGTCCGGCTGATCGGCGATGGACAGAAACGGGTTGTAGTTTCCGCTCTTTTTATCTTTTTCCACGTCATCAAGCGCATCCATCAGGTAAATGAATTTTCCGATGTAAAAGCCGACCTGGCGCAGATCATCGCTCCAGATGTCCTCCTCCGGAATATAGATCTCCGCCATCACCTCTCCGGTATAGCCTGCCGCAAGATCGAGGTCTGGATTGTTTTCCTTCTCGCATGCATGCAGCTTTTCGAGGTAATCCTGCACTGCTTTCGTCTGGCGCGGATACGATGCCTCGATGCGTGTCACAGATTTTTTCAAAGCCTTTGCCGCTGTAAACGCCGCGTAGTTTTTCTCGTCCTCCCAGTCATCCAGCAGATTGTAATAGGCGAGCAGCACGTTCATGTCTGCGCAGTATTTTGTGTATTTGTTCCGCAGGCATTTATGTTTTTTGCCGGGATGAAGAAAGCAGTAATGCTCCTCTTCTTTTGTCTCACACTCATAAAGCCCGGTCAGCAGGATGGAAAGAAATGTCATATCAAACGTCAGCATCGCCTGACCCTTTTTTCCATACGCCTCTTTGATATCCTGACACAGACCGCAGTAGTATGCCTGATATTTGTTGTAATCTTTGACTTTCAGGTCATCCTTTCGGATGGTCACATAACCAAACATGAATCGCACTACTCCTTTTTATCAGGTGTTTTTGATGAATTTTGTTCCGCATTTCGGGCAGCGGATCTCGATATGGCCTTTTCCTTTCGGTACACGCACCTGCTGATGGCAGGACGGGCAGCGGAAGTAGCAGTGCTCTTTATCCCTGAATGCACGGGTTCCGCCTCGGAAGAATCCGACGACGCGGTTTTTCAGTTCCAGGAATTTCTGGTTTTCCGCATACCGTTTGGAATGGTTCTTGGACATGATGCGCACATCCGCCCAGACGATCAGGACGAGTGCCAGGGTGTAGATAAGGGAGCTCCGTACAACCGCTCCGAAAATCATCATGGCAACTGCCGCCCACATCATAAAATTGCCCAGCTGATCGATGCCGTAGCGGCCGTACATCAGGCGGGAAAGTTTTTCTTTCAGTTTATCCATTTTGTTCTCGTTTCTCCTTTTTCAAAGTATATGCCAATACTCTATCCCTTTTGAGGGAAAAAAGCAATCGAAAGCGCCATTAATTTTTTCTAAAAAATTCTTAAAACTTGCGGTGGATGTTTCTTTTCAACTGTGCTACACTTGGTTATGTTTCTTTATATTTTATTTTCAGTAAACGATCGGAGATTTTTATGAAACGACTCAAACAGATCGGCGCCCTTCTCGCCATCGCGGTCCTGATCGGATTCGGGCTTGGCGCATGATTTTTGCGTTTATCGACACGCCGTTTGCACACAAGGCGCTGACGGTCTGCCTCTACTGTGCGATTACCGTACCAGTGCTCATCTATGCCATGATGCTGGTTGCCAAGGTTCTGTCGCACCGCGATGAGAACGACAAATCAGACAAAGGAGAAAAACAGTCATGATTGATACCATTATTTTTGATGTAGGCCGCGTACTCGTCAACTGGGACTACGAGTCCTATCTGAAACGCTTTGCTTTCGGTCCGGAAAAAACGAAAGCAATCACCGCCGCAACCTTCGAAAGCCCTTACTGGCGCCAGTTCGACCGCGGAATTCTCACACCAGAGGAGATTGTAAAAGGATTCTGCTCCCTCGCCCCGGAATACACCGAAGAAATCAAAGAGGTTTTCGCCCACTGCGAGGAAACCATCACCCCGCTGCCGTATGCAGAAAGCTGGTACGCTCCTTAAAAGAAAAAGGCTACCGCCTCTACATCCTCTCCAACTACTCCGGAGACCTCTTCGAGCGTACCAAAGAGAAAATGCCCTTCCTCCCCTACATGGACGGAACCCTCTTCTCCTACACCTGCCATTTAACAAAACCGGAACCGGAGATCTACCAGCACCTGATCCAGAAATTCTCCCTCACCCCGGACCGCTGCGTATTCCTTGACGACACCAAAGCAAACGTCGAGGCCGCAGAGCAGGCAGGGATTCATGGAATTCATTTTATGGGATATGAAGATGGCGTAGCACAGTTGAAAAAACTGGGCGTTCTTTAAAAAAACAGGCTGCCGCATTCGTGCGTCAGCCTGTTTTTTAGTATTAACTTACGCTTTCGCCGCCTCTTCCATCAGCCGCAGCATCAGTCCGACGCTGCCGACGTTATATCCGGCATAAGCGCGTCCGCCGATGTTTCCCGGCAATGCGAGGATCAGCAGTGGGAGTTTTTCTGCATCGATTCCCATTTTTTCGGCGATCGCCGGGGCGTCGTCGGATGGGTCGAGGTAGAGGGACATGTTGTGGATTGCTGCGCGGGCTTTCTGGAAGTCGTGTTTTCCAGGTCGGCTTTCGTGCGGAGCACGGCTGCATGGCAGTGTCTTTTGCATTCCACTTCTCTGCGATTTCGATCAGCTCATTCAGAACATGCTCGGTCGGCTCCTCTCCGGTTCCGAGGAAGGCCAGAAGGATCGGGCCGTCTTTGGTGAGATCGTTCAGGGTATGCGCCTTTCCATCCAGATCCTCCAGCGTGATCTCCGGCAGTTCGATGTGCTCTAACAGCTCATCCAGCTCTTTTTTCACGGTTTCCAGATAAATCTCTTTTGCTTCTCCCGCCTTCAGTTCAAACACGCGGTATGCGGCATGCTGGTCACCGTTCGGCATACGCATACTTGTAATCAGACGATAGCAGCCCGGCTCCAGGGTCAGAGCCAGTGTTTTGCCATTGAATGCGGTTTCTTCGTAATTCAGCGTCTCAAACACCGTTCCATTCCACTTTCCGATAGTCCACGTCTGATAATACTTCCATACGCTTCCATCCTCCGCATTCAGTGCCAGAACCGCGCTTTCTGTCTCCTCTTCCAAGACAGCAGCTTCTGTTTCCACACTGTGGAAGGCTCCATTATGATAATACTCCGGCTCCAGGGTCACTGGATTCAGTCTTGCTGCTACATTGAGGCTCCGGCAGATTGCCACAAACAGAATCTTCTGCGCCAGAGGACTTCCCTGTTTCATCGTAAGGACGCCGACCGGTGTTGCCATGATCGTGTCATACTCTTCTTCTGCATGGAAGGTAATATTCTTCTTAAGATAATCCAGAATCCGTTCCGGCTGCTCCGCAAAGCTGTGTTTTGTCTCTTCCTCAAAAAATTCGCGGATCATGCTCCGATATGGCGTCAGCTCCTCGAGGAAAATACGCGGGCAAAGAAGATCCTTCCTGAAAATCTCCTCTGGAAGATCCCCCTGCTCACAGTCGAGATGATCCTCTAAAACGGATGCCTTCAAGTCCTTCGCATCCTTTAATGCCAGCGAAAACAGCAGCTTCTTCCGGTTCGGATTTTCATCTTTGGAAAGGAATGTATAAACCTCCTCAAAATTCTCTCCTGACCGACGGAAAATCTCTTCCGCTTCCGGATACGCAGCAGCCTTTTTCTCATCAAAGCATGCTGCAAACCGTGCCTTCCGAAGCCGTTCCGCCTCTGCCATCCGTGCCGCATTGCGCTCCTTCTGCTCCTTTGTGGCAACGACATTCCGTACCGGCACTTCCTTCGGTGCCCGGATTTCCAGCGTCTGCCACGTATCATCCGCTGACGGAACCGCCTCTTCCTGCAGCACCAGTTCCAGCGAATCCTCCTCCTCAATCCGCATCATGGCTTCCGCCCGGCGTATTCCGTCAAATGCCCGTACCCGGATATCGCCAAGGCCAAGTGTCATCCGAACTTCTCCGTCCGCATCCGCCGTCATCACTGCAGCCGGGAAAAACTCTGCCATATTCAGGATTTCAACCGCAATATGCGCTCCTGCAGCCGGTTTTCCATTCTCATCCTTCACAAGAATCTTCACCAGCTTCGTTCTGCCATAAAAATCTGTATGGTTAAAGTAGTACAGCGCTCCTTCTTTTCCAAGATACTCCTCGTTACTTTCCTTCACATAATCCGAGAAGTTCCGCGTATGAATCAGAATTGCCCGATTCGCCGGACCCGAGAACCAGCCGGTATCCAGCACTTCTTCCGGCTCACAGGCACCGAGAAAATGCCACTCGCCGTCCACAAACACCTCAACCCACGCATGATTGTCATCACAGTGCGCCCATCTTGGTGTATAGACCTGCCGCGCCGCAATACCGACACTCCGATACGCCGTAACTGCAAACGTTGACTCCTCGCCGCAGCGTCCCTTTCCGCTCCGATACATCGTCATCGGAGATGCCGTTCTGCTGTCCGTCGCCTCATACGTTGCATGCTCCGCACACCAGTAATTAATCTCCAGAATTGCCTCCCAAAGACTCATTCCGGCTACACGCCCCATAATCTGCTCGTAAAAAAACGGTCTGCAGTCCGTAATATCCTCGGAATTGATCCGGTCATACAGCACATAATTTACAAACACATCCTCCGGCAGTTCCTTACACCATGCCACCTTCTCCCGCAGCATCAGCGCATGCTTCACGTACGAAAGAAAAAGGTTAAATCCATATTCTCCCGCATCCCTTACCGGCATCGTACCATACAGAAACTTCATCAGCACAACCTCTTCTTCACTGCACTGTTTCAATTTTTCTTCGATAACAGGCATCACCGGAGCCAGAAGCTCTCTCCGTCCCTCAAATTTTTCCGTTGCATATTTTTTCAAATTTTCTGAGATCATGATTCTATCTATCCCTTTCTCTTTTTTCCTATCCGTCTCCACAACGTACATCCGCCCACCGGCGGCAGACGCCATGTGAAAAAGGATTCCTTGCGATTTTTCAGGAACACCGGAGCGAGGAGCCTTTTCACATACCGGCTGTGGGTCACTACGCTACATATTTTTCTTTATAAATGAAAGTAATTCTCCGCTGGGATCGCATTTATACTCCCAGAACATAATGCCCCCCATGCCCTTTTCTTTCAGGTACGCAATTTTCACCCCAAGTGACTCGCAGTCTCATAGCTGATAAATGTTTCCCCGTCAAACAGATACGGAACCTTTGCCTGCTCATCCCAATACCGGATAAATCCCCTCTTTCCGATCCAGCTCTCTTTGAGCTCGCCATAGTCACCGCCATATCCTCCGACCGTCTCTGCTTCCATTCCAAGCCCGTTGCGGCATCCGGCGCCTTTTACTCCATCCCATTTTCTGGAATAAAACGGTACGCCAAGAATCAGCTTCTCCATTGGAACGCCTGCATTTACAAAACCGTTCACTGCCTTCTGCACACATGCATCAAACAAATTTCCCTCACTGTGATACAGCGCCGCATGATGTCCCGTCACCTTCTGGAAACCGCCCTGCAGATCATACGTCATCAGCTGCACATAATCCAGATACCGGGAGGCCTCCTTCATATCTGTCTGCAGTGCAAAGTAAACATCTCCGCCGACTGCTGTCGTTACAAGCATGCCTTCTCTGTACGCGTCCAGTGTCTTCCGAAGCTCCGCCAGAAGCAGCGTATAATTCTCTTTATCCGATCTGTCCGACGCAATTCCTGCCAGCGATGTGCCCGGATACTCCCAGTCAATGTCAATGCCGTCCAGACCATACTCCTTCACAATTGCAAGTGCACTCGCAGCAAACCGCTCTCTTCCCTCTTTTGTTCTTGCAGCCTGGGAAAAGCCGTCTGCTCCCCAGCCGCCTACGGACAATACAATCTTCAGCTCCGGGTTGCTTTTCCGAATGGATACTATTCCATCCCGTGCATCCTTTGCATCCCATACAACTTCTCCGTCCCGGATCAGACCAAATGCAATATTGATCACGGTAAGTGCCCGCACATCCTCTTCTCGCATATGATTTAAGTCCGCCGTATTTACATAGCCAATTATTCTCTTCATCTCATAAGCTCCTCTGTCCGAATCGTTTTACTCATTAAAGGTTACGACTTCCCCGTGTCCCAGATTGTAGGTGATCTCATCCTCAAGCTCTACCTTCACAACCGTTGCAAACGATGAATACTCATCTCTCCGGCCCAGATCCAGAGCGTTCCCGGAATACCGCTCCATGGAAGTGAACCTGTGTAGGAGAACCGGAGCTCCTCTCCCGTATGCAGAACCGTCACCCTTTTTACCGGTGTTTTAATGCCTTTCACACACAGTGTCTCCTGCGGCTTATCATAGACGAAAAGATACATCGTCTTCTGATCCGCCGAAATCGTGCTTCCGCCGAGGAAATGATTGTAATCCAGTCCTTTTTCTGTTCCAAATACCGCTTCCTTATGGTCATGAATCCATCCGCCCAGATCCAGAAGAACTTTCTCCTGGCGTTCATCCAGCGTTCCGTCCTCCTTCGGTCCGATATCCAGCAGCATTCTTCCGCCGAGGGTAATACAGTCACAGAACATGCGCACAATCTGACCGCTGCTCTTGTAATCATTGTCCGATGGACGATATCCCCAGGAATCGTTGATTGTCGTACAGAATTCCCACTCGCCTTTCGGTCCGTACAGCGGGATTCCCTGCTCCGGTGTCTCATAATCTCCATAGCCCTGCATTCTCGAATTCAATACAACGTTCGGATTCAGGGTATGCAGATATTCCCTGAATTCCGGCATCTTCCACTGTGCCGCGCTCCGTTCCCAGTCACCATCAAACCATAAAAGGTCCACCGTTCCGTAATTCGACATCAGTTCTTTTAGCTGATGGTTGTTGAATTCCAGAAACTCCTGCCATTTCTCCGGCTCCTCCTCTTTTCCGGCCGGGGAACCATAGATATCGTTCAAACAGTCTTCTTTTTTCATTCCTTCCGGGTAAACCGTGCGATACCGCGGATCCGACCAGTCGATCAGTGAATAATAAAGACCGACCTTCAGACCTGCCTCACGCATGGCAGCTGTATACTCTTTTACCAGGTCGCGCGCTGCCGGTGTTTTCTTCACAACACTTAAATCACTGTATCCGGTATCAAACAGTGCCACGCCGTCATGGTGCTTCGCTGTCATAACCACGTACTGCGCACCTGCTTTTTGAAACAGCTCCGCCCATTTTTTCGCATCAAACTTCGATGCTGTAAAGCCTTCACACTGTTTCATGTAATCTTCATAAGAAATATTTCCGTTGTGGAACGACCATGACTCTGACACATCACCCACCGCATAAATCCCATAATGGATAAAAATGCCCAGCTTCGCGTTCCGAAACCAGTCCTGCATCATCTCTTCCAGCTCCTCCTTTTTTTGTACTCCCGGATTAAAAGACTCCGGGCATAGCTTTTTTATCCGATCTAATTACCCCTTTATTGTTTCTTCCCATTATATCAGTTCTTGCCCAAAAAGAAAGGCATATTACCGTTTTACACTGTAATATGCCTTTTTTCACGCCACAGGAAATATCGTTACCTTTTCCTGTTTATTTCGCGATTTCCTCGATACCCTGAGTTGCTACCCAGTCCTCAAGTCCCAGAGAGTACATACCATCTACATAAGCCTGCCAGTCAGCATCGTTGTCAATGTCAAGCTCGCCGCATACGAACTGCGCCTGCTGCTGCTCAAAGAAATCTTTGATTGCTGTGTTCGTATCAGAGAAGGTATCAATTTTATCCAAGTCAATCCAGTAGGACGGAATAATTTCTTTGGTCAGATTTGCCTCATAAGCTTCCTCTGTTGCTTTTTTCTCATCATACATCGGATGCTCTTCTACAAACTCGAAGTCTACCGGCAGATATTTCGGCAGAGACTGCGGCCACAGATTGCCCCAGGAATATTTTTCCTGATCTTCCTCAGACAGTGTGGTGGTGTCAATCGCATGGTATCCGTCATCCTCTTTGTTTACAATCACACCAACCGGTCCTCTGTTGCAGCCGATGCCGTTCTCCAGTGCGAATGCATTGTCAAACCAGCGGCAGATGATTTCCGGATGCTCTGCCTTGTTTGTGATGACAGCCTGGGTTCTGTATACGCTGAAGCCTTCCGTATCGCGCAGCCAGATTCCGTCTTTGTCTGTGTTCAGAACAGGCATGGAGTCGAAATCGCCTCTTTCCTCTGCAGCCGGGATTCCGGTAAACTCGTTGCTTCCGTATGCGATGGAAACGCCGTACAGGTCCTGATTTCCTTTACCTTCCCATGTGGAGCTGTCCTGTGTGTAAAGCTCTACGTCTACGAGTCCTTCTGCATACAGTTTGTGGAACCAGGAAAGGAACTCACGGTATGTATCGCTGACACCGCCGTAAACAACCTTTTCATTCTGGATTGCAATACCAAGTTTGTTCATCGGAAGTCCGAAGTAACCGGCCATAGCTCGATATGTTTGTTGTTCGGGTCGGTAGAGAACGGGATTTCATCGGAAGCGTCACCGTTGCCGTTTGCATCCTGCTCTTTGAAGGCTTTCAAGACTGCCTCAAACTCGTCTGTAGTGGTCGGCATGCTCATGCCAACATTCTCCAGCCATTTCGTATTGATGTATGGGCTGTATCCAACGGTTGTATCGGTACATACGTACGGAATTGTGTAGATGTGTCCGTCCGGTGCTGTCATTTTTTCTCTTACACCCGGCAGATCCAGGATCGCAGAAATGTTCGGGCAATATTTCTCAAAATAATCTTCCAGCGGAATGAATACGCCCTGGTTTACACCATAGGTGAGGATTGCATTATCGCTTAAGGTCCATCCGCCGATCACATCCGCGTAATCTCCGGAGTTCAGATCCAGATTCAGTCTCTCCGTTGCTGTTTCGTATGGATAAATTTTCAGGTCAACGTCTACATTGGTCTGTTTTTTGAACTCATCGAGCATGATAAACTCGCCGGATTCGCTGGAATCATCGCAGAAGATGGAGAAGGTGTAATCTCCCTCGTCTACCAGCGGAAGACCTTCCTGATACATAATGCCGTTTACTTTTCCGTCCTCATCCACGGTGTCGTTTGCTGCGGATGCTGCGGATGCTGCAGAAGCACTCTTTGCCGAGCTGCTTCCATTATCACTTCCACATCCGGTAAACATAGATGCCACCATTACTGCAGTTAAAACTGCTGCGACTGCTTTTCTTTTCATGATTTTTCCCTCCTGTGTTGTTCCGGCGGCATTTTCCCGCCGGAAGCGCTTTTGCCTGTCCGTTGTCCGGACTCTTTATTTACATACCGCCGTTTCCCGTGCGGCAGATAAATCGTTAAAAAAACTTCTTCTTGTAAATCAACCCTTCATGGATCCGATCATAACACCCTTTACAAAGTGCTTCTGCACCAGTGGTACATAACCAGAACCGGGATACTGCTGATGATGATCAGCGAGTATTTCATAACGTCGATCAGCTGCTGTTTTTCCTGCAGTGCTGCTCTTGCTGCCGCAGTTGTTGCTGTCTGGGACAGCGCGGTCTGGTTCGTGATCAGGATGTTACGCAGAACCAGCTGCAACGGATACTTTGCTTTGTCCGAAATATAAACGAGTGCTGAGAAGTATGAGTTCCAGTGACCGACACCATAGTACAGAACCAGAATTGCGATGATCGCTTTGGAAAGCGGAAGTGCAATCTGGAAAAAGAATCTCGCCTGGGTGCAGCCGTCAATTTCAGCTGCCTCATACAGCTCTTCCGAAATGTTCGACTTGAAGAAGGTTCTTGCCACGATCATGTTGTATACGCTTAAGCATCCCGGAAGAATCAGTGCCCAGATCGTGTTCAGCATCTGCAGTCTCTGAATAACCAGATAGGTAGGGATCAGACCGCCGCCGAAGAACATGGTGATCAGGTAAAAAATGGTGATCGGTTTCTTTCCGGAGAAATTGCTTCTGGAAAGTGCATATGATGTCGGAAGCGTTACGATCAGGTTGACCATGACACCGCAGAAGGTGATGATCAGGGAGTTTAAAAAGCCTCTCATAACCTGGTCGTTTTTAAATACTTCTGCGTAGCCCTTCAGGGTAAATCCGATCGGGTGAAGCAGTACTTTACCACTCGATACGGCGCTTGGCGCACTGATGGATGAAATGATAACCCAGTACAGCGGATATGCCACAACAAACAGAACCAGCGTCAGGATAATGAAGCAGGCTGCGTCAAAAACGACGTCCTCTTTGCAGCGTTTTATTTTCTTTTTTGTCACTGCGGTATTTTCTTTACTCATGTTTTTGTTTCCTCCTACCACAGGCTGTTGCCCGAAAGTTTATCAGATATCGTATTGACAATGATCAGCATAACCATGTTTACGATGGTGTTGAACAGACCGATTGCTGAAGAATACGACATATCGTTGTTGATCAGACCGACCTTATAGACGTAGGTGGAAATGATCTCGGATACACTGGCATTCAGGTTGTTCTGCAGAAGGAAGCTTTTTCAAAGCCGACGGAAAGAATGCTTCCGCAGTTCATAATCAGAAGAATGGTCGCGGTCGGCATGATCAGCGGAAGGTCGATGTGACGGATCAGCTGTAATTTCGTCGCGCCGTCTACCTTTGCCGCTTCATGCAGCTCCGGGCTGATGCCGGCGAGTGCTGCGAAGTAGATAACAGAGCTCCATCCTGTACTCTGCCATACGCCGGTCCACACATAAATGTGTCTCCAGTACGCTTTCTTCGCCATGAAGTTGACCGCCGGAATTCCGATTGCTTCCAGTACGTGGTTGATAACACCGACGGACGGAGACAGGAACAGAATGATCATACCGCACATAACTACGGTAGAAATGAAGTTCGGCGCGTAGGTGACGGTCTGGATCACTTTCCGGTATCTCTTATGGCGGAAGGAGTTCAGCATCAGTGCCAGGATGATCGGAATCGGGAATGATACGACCAGTCCGTACAGACTCAGGATCAACGTGTTCTTGATGGTGGATGCAAAGTATGGAGAGTTGAAGAATCTCTCAAAGTAGTACATGCCTACCCACGGGCTCTTAGTGATTCCGGCCGTCGCATTGAAGCGGCGGAACGCGATCTGTACACCATACATCGGAATGTAGCTGAAGATGAATGTCAGGATCACGCCCGGAACACAGAAAAGCCAAAGCGAGATGTCTCTCTTAAAGGCGCGGATGGTACGGCCTTTTTTCTTTGCTTTTGTTGGTTTCTCTTTCATTTCTCTCTTTCCTCCCTTTTAAAGGTTTCGTGTTTTCCTTGATTGTCGCATTTCCGGTCGTAAACATTTTGAACATTTTGCTTTCGCATCATCCTCGCGTGTTCCTTCTTTTTTGTGCAACTGCTACAATCAAATCTGTGATTTAAGATTTATCCAACACTGTTTTGTTGAATTTATTTTACCTTTTGTTACCTTATTTGTCAACCATTAATTGAACATATATACCAGTTTGTTACTTTTACGCAATTTAAGCAGGCGTTTTTTAGGCACTTTTCCTATATTTCGACGCGTTTTTCGGTTTTTCTGTCCCTTGCGGCCGTGATCCATGTTATCTTTTTTCGTATTTTCGTCCATTTCAAAGAAACAAAAAGGGAGAAAATACGTCGTTTTGTTTCGCAACATATTTTCTCCCTTTGTTCAGTTTTATTACTTTTTATATTATCTTCCGTCAAGCCTTACATTTCAGTTACATTTCCGCTCCACCATTTCTCTGCTCCATCCTCGAGCATCAGCTCATAGTCATGGCAGATCACTTCCGGTTTTCCCGGAATCTGGACAAAGTTCATCTCCTCTTTGGAAAGCTGGAACGAAACTTCTTTTTTCTCACCCGGTGCAAGAGAAATTCTGGTAAAAGCTTTCAGCTCTTTGATTCTCGCTACCACACCGCCGGAACGTTTCCGCACATACAGACACGGAACGGAGGTTCCTGCCATGGCACCGGTGTTCTCTACGGTAAACGAAACGGCAGCACCGTTTTCTTCTTTGTTCACGGAAACATCGCTGCACGCAAACGTCGTGTAGGATTTTCCCTCACCGAACGTATGCAGCGGCTGGCTCGTCATATCGCAGTATGCCGGAACGACGGAGGTACGGTAATTGTAGCACACCGGAATCTGACCGGCGTGGCGCGGCATGGATACCGGGAGACGGCCGGACGGATTCGTGGTTCCGTAGAGCATCTCTGCAACGGCCTTGCCGCCCATCGGACCCGGATAAAACGCATACAGAAGGGCATTCGAAGCATTTTCGATATCCTCGATGCAGTATGCTCTTCCTGCGATCACAACGGTTACCATCGGCTTGCCAAGGCGGGCAAGCTCTGCAACCAGTTCTTCCTGTGCTGCCGGGATGTGAACCTTTGCGGTGTCCATTCCCTCGCCGCAGTCCATCGAACGGCTGCCGGTTCCCTTGGATGCTGCACCGTTTGCATCGAACACAGCTCCGCCGAAACGGGAAGAAGAACCGCCGACAACAGCTACGATCACATCGCTCTTTGCTGCAAGTGCCAGTGCTTTTGCTTTCTCGTCCTCGTCAGCCTCTGAAAATTCACTTCCCATTGCATAGGAAACTTCCACGCCCTCCGGTGCTTCCTGTTTCATGCCCTGAAGGACGGTGACGCACTCGCTTTCCGGAACCGGCGGGGTGTAGTCGCCGAGCATGCAATAACGGTCTGCTGCGTGATAGCCGATCACAGCTACTTTTTTGTACTTCTTAGCAAGCGGCAGCACACTCTCCTCGTTTTTCAGAAGAACAGCGGACTCCCGTGCCAGGGAAAGAGATACTTCCGGGATCCCGGCTTCTTCCGGGGTGAGCATGTTTTCTTCCATATAAGGATGTTCAAACAGACCCTTTTCAAATTTCAGCTTCAGAACTTTGAGAACAGACTCGTCGATCTCGCTCTCATCGAGAAGTCCCTGCTCTACGGCCTCGCCGAGACGGCTGAACGCTTCATCCCAGAGGCTCACATCCACACCGGCTTTTCTCGCTGCAACGCCTGCATGCAGAGTATCACCCTCGGTATCTTAAGGAAATCTACAGCCAAACCATCTGCCATCACAATGCCGTCAAAGCCCATTTCACCGCGCAGAACATCGCGGAGCAGCCATGCGTTTCTGTGGCAGTACACGCCGTCGATCTCGTTGTATGCCGCCATGATGCCTTCCACGCCTGCTTCACAGCACGCTTTTGCCGATGGAAAATGGATTTCCCGCAGCTCCCGCTCGCCGATTCTTGCAGCACTCGCGTTCACACCTCCGGTTGTCTCGCCCTGTGCGCAGAAGTGTTTTGCCACACTGCCGACACCGGTGGACTGCATACCGGTGACTGCCGCTTTTGCCATGGATGCGGCAAGGCACGGGTCTTCAGAGTAGCACTCCTCACTTCTTCCCCATCTCGGGTCGCGCGCCATATCGAGCGCCGACATCAGCGCCAGATCCACATGACCGCTCTTTAACTGTTTTCCGCATGCCTTGTAGCCTTCGGAAAGAAGTTCCGGGTCGAATGTTGCGCCTGCTGCCAGGTTGACCGGAAGCAGACCGCCGCCGAGCGCCTGATGGCCGTGCGGGCACTCGGTGCTCATCATCATCGGGATGCCGAGGCGGGAATGATCGATCACATATTTCTGTACTATATTATAGGCTTTTGCGGAAAGTTCCAGCACAATGCCGGTCTTCTCATCTTTATCTGCCCACGGATCGGCACGGTACAGGCCGTACAGGACGCCAAGCCCTCCCATGCGCTCTACTTCCTCTTTAAATTCCTCTGTCAGTGTAAACTCCTCACCCTGTCTCTCGTAAATCCGGAATCCGTACAGACGCTGATTTAACTGTCCTACTTTTTCCTGCAGCGTCATTTTTCCGAGCAGGTCTTTTGCGCGCTCTTCCGGGGAAAGGGCCGCATTCTGATATGCTTCCATTGTTTTTGTTTCCTCCTTGTCCTTCTCCTTATTTCAAGTGGCTTTATTGTACCGCATTCTTTTCATTTTGTCCACAGTAAGTTATCTTTCGTTCATTTTTGTTCATTTTAATGTTGAATTTTATTACTTCTGGTGTTATGATACCTTTTGTCGACACGTTTTCCGCGTGTTTTCTAAAAAAGCTTAACAGTAAATATTTGAAAGGGAGATTTTTACTATGAGTACAAACATCACAATTCCGGTTCCGGCAGTCCCGTTCGCACCGCCGGTTTACACCTGCCACCGCGCAAAAAAGCCGTTCGAGTTAGACGGAAACATCAACAAACCATTCTGGGAAGATGCCCCGTATACCGACGAATTTCTCGATATCGAAGGAAGCCACATGCCGCTTCCGCGCTTTGTCACCCGTGCAAAAATGCTCTGGGATGACGAGAACCTTTACGTAGCAGCCGTGCTTGACGGCGATGAAATCTGGGGACACCAGACCGAGCGCGACTCCGTCATTTTCCTCGACAACGATTTTGAAATCTTCGTTGACCCGGATTCTGATACGTACCATTACTATGAGTTCGAAATGAACGTTCTGAACACGGTATGGGATCTGTTTCTTTCCGAGCCATACCGTGACGGCGGAAGCGGCCTCAATGGCTACGACATGCACGGTCTGCGCACCGCTGTTCATGTAGATGGCTCCATCAACGATCCATCCGCAGAAAACAAGTGCTGGAGCGTTGAGGTTGTCATTCCGTTCGCTGCTCTCTATGAGTATCAGAAAGAACGCCGCGCACCGAAAAACGGAGAATTCTACCGTATGAACTTCTCCCGTGTTCAGTGGAAAGTGGACATCAAGGACAACACTTATGTAAAACGTACCAATGAAGCCGGAAACGTTCTCCCGGAGGACAACTGGGTATGGGCTCCGACCGGTGTCATCAACATTCATTACCCGGAACTCTGGTCTTTCGTTTTCTTCTCTGACGACCGCGACGACGCACCGTGTGACATCACGATTCCGGAGGACGAATACCGCAAATGGGAACTCCGCAAGCTGTATTACGCAGAAAACATTCTGTTTGAGACAACCGGTTCCTACAGCGACAGTCTTACCGTCTTACAGGAGACCCTTGCCGCTTACGCTCCAAATGACTTCAACAAAACCGTCAAAGCTCTTGACTACACCATTGAGACCACAAGCCACTCTTACCTGATCACCTGCCCGAGTGCCGACGGAGCACATTTACTCCTTCTGTCTTCCAATGGAAAGGTTGAAAAAGTTACACGTTAAGTGTATAATATGTGTTAGCACTCAAAATTTGTAACAGGATCGGTTTAAACTATGAAAAAAGTAACGTTACAGGAAATCGCGAACTCCCTGGGCATCTCCCGGACTACGGTCTGGAAGGTGTTCAGCGGACACGAAGCGTCTCCGATTCCCTGCGCACCAAGGTCATCGCCAAAGCCCAGGAACTCGGCTATGCCATCCCGGAGGATTTTCAGTATCCGCAGAGCGCAGAGGAGACCACGCCGGTCAACATTGCAGTTGCCGTCTGCAGACCGGAAACCTCACTTTTCTGGATGACCATCATCCACCAAATTGCAAAAGTATTTTCGACACACAATGTCAATCTCGTTTACACGTATCTTCCGACTTCGGCGGATAAAACGTATTTTCTCCCGCCGACTCTTACAAACGGAAATGTTCACGGCATCATCGTTCTGAATGTGTACAACGAGCGTCTTCTGCGCCTGCTCGCAGAGACACAGATTCCGAAAGTGTTCCTGGACACTTCCTCTCTTGTTGCCCCGGATGAGCTGAACGGCGACCTGCTTCTCATGGAGAGCCGCACCAGTGTCCGCCGCATCACCTGCCATCTGCTCGAGCAGGGACGCACCCTTCCGGCTTCATCGGTGATATCAGCTACGCACAGTCCAACCGCGAACGATATGAAGGTTTCTGCCAGGCTCTGGCGGATGCCGGTAAAAAGGTGGATTCTTCTCTCTGCCTGACGACACCGCTCGGCATCGATACGTACCGTGAAGAAATCGATACCTTCCTTTCTTCCCTGTCCCGCATGCCGGACGCTTTCGTCTGCGCCAGCGACTACGTTGCCTGCATTCTGATGCAGCTTCTCGAAAAACGGGGCTTACGCGTACCGGAGGACGTTGCAGTATCCGGCTTCGACAACAATACAGAGGATCTTCTGGCAGAACATCTGACGACCGTTCAGGTCTTCAACGAAGAACTCGGCGCACGTCTGGCACTCCAGATTCTGTACCGGATCAAATATCCGAACACGCCGCATGAAATTACGTATCTCGGCACCAACGTGCTGTACCGCGATTCCACCGGTGACTGATTTTATTTTTCATCTGTTTTCAAAAAAGACACCGTCTTCCCTTCCGGGACACGGTGTCTTTTTCTGTTGCTCGGCATATCAACAATTGGTCCAGTGGACCAATTGTGATTTCTATATTTTATTTCTGTTTTCTTACTTCGCGGTGCGGATGCGGATCGTACGGATCTCATACGGCTTGATCGTAAGCTCAATCTCGTTCTCCTTCACACCAAGCGCGCCCTCGATCGGGTTCTCGAGAAGGTCGGTCTCCTCAGCGGATGCAATTGCCTCTGCGCAGTGCAGGGTCACTTTCGTTCTTGCATTCTCCACCTCGTACAGACGAACGATTACGCCGTCGCCGTCCTCTGCCTTCTTCACAGTCTCAAGCACTACGTCGCGTTTGTCTACAGACAGGAATTCCATGCGGTCTTTCTCTGCTGCACCTGCAACTGCTTTTGCCGGTACGTTCAGGTTCAGAGCTTCCTGCTCGGTGCCTGCCTCACGCCATGTTCCTGCGTGCGGATACAGAGAGTAAGTAAAGAAATGCTCTTCCTGGTCTGCGGTCAGGTTCGGCTCAGTTCCGGATTTGATCAGAGTCTGCGTCATCACACGGTTCTTCATGGAATAGCCGTACTTGCAGTCGTTCATCAGGCTGACGCCGTAGCTTCCCTCTGAGATATCAGCCCATTTGTGGCCGCATACTTCGAATCTTGCCTGATCCCAGCTTGTGTTGGTGTGCAGTTTTCTTGTCACATTACCGAACTGGATATCGAAAGTTGCCTCGTCGCTGTGAACGTCTACCGGGAAGTGAACTTTCAGTACATGCTCGGCGAACTTCCAGTCAACGTAGGTTTCGAAGTCGATTCTGCGGTCTTTTGCATAGAAATGGATCTGCTGGCGGATGACGGTGTCCATCACTTCGCGCTCAATTTCCAGTGTTGCGCGGACCGGACCGTTTTCTGTCCACTCCATGCGGCGTACACCCTCCACCTTCCAGGATTTCTCGGTATGGAAGATATCCAGGTTCCATGCGCTGTACTGCAGAGGTTTGTCCTCATAGATACGCAGCTCGTTGCCGGTTGTTCCGCTCTGAAGCACTTCGCGGTCATTCTCTTTATCAAACAAGGAAGTGAATTCACCGTTTGCATCGATCTGGATCGTGTAGAACGGAGTCTCAAGGGTATAGCCCTCTCCAGCTTCTGTTACAGCAAATGGCGTTTCCGCAGCGGCTCCGCTCGTCGGGCGCAGAACCTGATATCCTTTGGACGGCAGGTTTTCTGCATAGACAATGGCTCCGTCTTTCGTCTGCTGTACCGGATATACGGTGGTTCCGTCGGTCATGGCTTCTGCCGCGGTCTCACCGAGTACAACAACGTCGTTTCTTCTGTGGCCGAGAGTGTTCCATACGGTCACGCTCTCGTCTTTTGTTCCGCAGAGTGCTTCCATGCGCTCGCCGATCAGTTTTGCTGATGTCTCCGCAATCTCTGCATATTCTTTCTTCGTCTGCTCATATACCTCATGGATCGAGGAGCCCGGCAGAATATCGTGGAACTGGTTGGTCAGGATCATCTCCCACATGCGGTTCAGTTCTTCGGTCGGGTATGCTTTTCCGGCGTTTTCGGCCAGAACGGACAGAAGCTCTAATTCCATCATCGCGTACTCGCTCTTACGGTTGCCGCGTTTGTTGCGTGCCATCGAGGTGTATGTTCCGCGGTGGAACTCAAAATACAGTTCGCCGATCCAGGTTGGGAGCGTTTGCTGTCTTTTACCTTCTCATGCAGCTCGTCGAAATACGTTCTCGCAAATGCCTGGCGTACTTTCGGCACACCTTTGATGCCTTTTTCCATACGTTTGGATGTCTCCAGCATTCTTCTGGTCGGGCCGCCGCCGCCGTCTCCGTAGCCGTAGCTGATCAGGATATCGTTGTTGATGTCCTTGTTCTGGTAGCGGTCCCATCCGCCATGATGGCATCCGGGTGCAGCATTCCGTTGTATGTGGTAAAGAAGCTCGTCTCCGGCTGTCCGACGCCGAGCGTTGTGATCATATGAGTGAATACTTCACTTCCGTCGATGCCTTCCCAGTTCATCGTATCGTACGGCACTTTGTTGAACTCGTTCCATGCCAGTTTGGTCGTCATGAAGTAGTCAATTCCGCATTTTTTCAGAATCTGCGGCATCGCTGCGCTGTATCCGAAGACATCCGGCAGCCACAGGATCTTGTTGTCCACGCCAAACTCTTCTTTGAAAAAGCGTTTTCCGAACAGGAACTGGCGCACGAGGGACTCTCCTGAAGTCAGGTTGCAGTCTGCCTCAACCCACATGCCGCCTTCCGGTCCCAGCGTCCTTCTTTGACTCTCTGGCGGATTTTCTCGTACACTTCCGGGTGTCTTTCTTTGACAAAGCTGTAGAGCTTCGGCTGGCTCGACATGAAGTGATAGTTCGGATACTCCTCCATCAGTTTTAATACCGTTGCAAAGCTTCGGCAGGATTTCTGGCGAACCTGGTCAATCGTCCACAGCCATGCCACATCAATGTGGGTGTGGCCGATGCACGTTGCCACAACTTCGTCCCAGCCGCCCATTTTTTCATAGATCTCTTCCTGGATGCATTTTTCTGCCTCTTCGATGGAAGCGTAGAACTCTTTACTGTACGGCTTGCGCAGGTCCAGCAGATTGATCGTGTTGGTCAGTGCGGTTTCGAGATCCAGACGCGTTTTATTATCCTCGTCCATACGGTTCAGGCCCTGCATCGGAACGATAAGGTCGTAATAGATCTCCTCGATTTTCGCATCATGCTCCTCAAGGTCTGCCAGCAGACGGAACTCGCTGTGCAGCGTTCCGGTGTAGGACTGCAGGTCAAGCTGGATTTTTTCACCGGCCTTTGCGTTTTCTCTTACAAGTACTTCGCGGTGGTTGATATCCATACTGGATCACTTCGCCGTTTGCAAACAGCAGGAACTGCGGGTTTCTTCCGTCATCCCAGTCGTCCAGTCCTGCATGGACTCTCATCCAGAGATTTTTTCCATCGAAACTCTCCGGAATGGTGATGGTGGTGCGGAACCAGTAATGTTTGTCCGGTCCGTACCAGCGGTCATTGACCGTATCAAACGATGTCCACGGCTCTTTTGATGCATCGGCCTCTGCCGGTGTGATATAGCATCCGTTTTTCACCTGCATATCGGTGATTTTGATTTTCTGTGAAATCGAAAGTCTTGCCAGTTCCTGGCAGATCACGTTCACACGCTCTTTTACAAATTTCATAGTGCCTCCTTATGCTTTCCATGGGGTCATTTTTAAAAAGAAAGTCCGCCGGACCTGCAGGCTTCTTTCACCCGTAAGCCCGGCGGACTTGTCGCTTTTTAAGTTATCTTATAAATCAAAGGCTATTCTCTTTCACATAGTTCAGCAGCTCATCTACGGTTGTGAATGCCATACCGGTTACAGTATCTGCGCATCCGTAGTAGATAGTGATTCTTCCGGTTGCTGCATCGCTTAAGGTTGCGCACGGGAATACTACGTTCGGAACATCACCCATGCACTCGTACTGGGTGATCGGAGCCATAATATAGTCTTTCGTTCTGTATTTTACTTTCCACGGCTCGTCGATATCAAGCAGTGCGCATCCCATACGATATACGTATCCGTTGCAGGTTGTGATAACGCCGTGGTAGATCAGCAGCCATCCCTCATCTGTTTCGATCGGAACCGGGCCGGCACCGATCTTGGTGCACTGCCATGCAGACTCATCGCCGCGGACCGGGCTCATCATGTGACGGTGTCTTCCCCAGAATTCCATATCTTTACTCTGGCTGACAAAGATATCGCCGAACGGTGTATGGCCGTTGTCGCTTGGACGGCTCATCATCATGTAGTAGCCGTTGATCTTTCTCGGGAACAGCACGCCGTTACGGTTGAATGGAAGGAATGCGTTCTCAAGCTGAACGAATTTCTTGAAGTCATAGGTGTAAGCAACACCGATGGTCGGGCCGTGATAGCCGTTGCACCAGGTTACATAGTATTTGTCGTCGATTTTGCAGACACGCGGGTCATAACGGTACTCTCTTGTCAGAATCTCCTCGTCAGCGCCCTCAAATTTGATCGGTTCATCCTCGATCTCCCAGTGGATACCGTCTTTACTTCTTCCAACGAAGATGTCCATGCTGATGGAACGGCTGTCGCAGCGGAATACACCTACGTATCCGTCCTCGAACGGTACGACTGCGCTGTTGAAGATACTGTTGGAACGTTTCTGCTCGTAACGGCCGATGATCGGGTTCTGATCATAGCGCCATACCGGCATGTGCTCTCCTGCTGGTTTTTCCTGCCAAGGCATATCCGGCAGATTGTTTCCGATGATTTTACTCATGATTGTTTCCCTCTGTGAAAATTATTTTTTTCTTTCTCTCTTGTCACGCCATACGGACATTTTTGATCTTTCGATCCGATACTTCTATCTTCGTCCATTTCTGCGCAAAAGTCAAGTGTTTTTGTTCACTTTTATGTAAATTTTCGTTTTCTTTGTTACTTTTTATCGTTCATTTATTCTCTTTTTCTGTTCATTTTGTTTACAAACAGATTTTTTTATTTTTCGTACGGTTTTCTTCCCCGCAGAATATCGGCATACCAGAATACAATTTCCGCAATGTGGTGCAGATCGCCTTCTTTGCTGATGCTTCTCCAGGACGCTTTATACTTCATAAACCAGGTTTCCAGCCGTCCCGCAAGTGCCGCGCAGGCTGCCTCATCTTTTTCTTTTCCAAGCTCGATATCACACAGTCTCGCACCCGTCTCATTCCAGATGTCAATCGCTTCCATCGTGAGTTCCAGCACCGGAACCATTGGACGGCAGGATTCTTCCAGAGCACCGGCTGTCTTTTTCAGTTCTTTTTTCAGAGCGCAATTGTTTCCTTTGCAGCTGCACGCTTCGCCTCATCCTGGATTCTCGCGTCAAACAGCGCATTCCGGTTGTTCGGATGACCGAGCACTTTTTCCTCGTAAACGACGTTGGCATCCCACCAGTCAAAGATGGAGCATTCTGCCGTTTTTGCCATATAGGAAACGAATTTTCCGCTCCGGTCGCCGTAGGCCAGACGGGAAATCTGTTCATTCAGCTCCTCAAAGCTGTCGGTATCGTCTCCCCAGGAGAAGACGGCTCCATAGATCATGCCAGGAAGGGAAAAGTCCGGCTGATTGATGTGGCCGCAGTCACCCCAGTCTGTGTTCAGAACACCTTCCGCATGGTATTTTCTCGCATAGCCGCACATCCGTGCGATATTTTTGTAGCTGTTCTCCACCAGGTTCATCCACTGGTTCCAGCCGCCGACCCCAGGACAGAGATACTGTCTTGCACCAGCTTCCGCCATCACTTTTGCCTCATGCTCTCTCTGCTCGGCTGCATAGCCCCAGGTCAGGCAGACGGTTTCCTCTGGCAGCTCTTTGATCAGCTCCGGCTGTGCGCAGATGATATCGCCCCAGAACATCGGCTTTTTGCCTTTTGCCACGAGAAACTCGCAGAGCTCTTTTACATAGTCGATATACAGGCGGTGAACGCCTTTCTCGTCTGCCAGCGGTTTCGATTTTCCTTTTCCAAGGTCGAACGTTTCGTCCGCGCAGATGTTGAATTTATCCGTGGCAAAAAGCGCCATGTACTCCTCGATCATGGCCTTGATCAGCTCGATCGCTCTGCCGCCGGAGACATCCACCGTGTGATGCTGCATCCGGTCCCAGAAGGAAAACGGCTCTTTCCAGCTGTCTGGGAATTCACAGAGGTCGCCATAGCTCTTTGTGGAGAGCAGCATGTACAGATGGCCGAACGTTGCGATCGACGGCACCAATTCGATATGAAGCTTTGCGCAGTACGCATCCAGCTCGCGGATTTCCTCTGCCGTAAGCGGCGTCTCATCGCGCCACATCTCGGAAAGTCCGGAGAACAGATACGTGTGCTCCACATAGAGCTGCAGCTGGTTCAGCTTGTAGTACGCCATGCGGTCTGCCACCTGTTTTAAATAGGAAAGTGTCAGCACACGGCCTCTCGTCTCATCGAGATAATAGCCGCGCACCGGCAGATCCGGCTCATCCTCGATCCGCACGGCAGGAAGCAGTGCACCGTATTCGTGCATCATCTGGCACAGCGTCTGCACACCGTAGAGCACGCCGGCTCCGTCTCCGCCCTGGATGCGGATTTCCTCCTCTGTCACCTGCAGCACATACTGCTGGCTTTTCCTTGTCTCATCCAGTTCCAGCACAATCGCGCCGGTCTCTTTTCTTCCCGGAACGCCGTATCCGATATCGTACTGCATTCCGGTTTCCTTTTTGATTCCCTTCTGCAGCACTTTCGCATACGTATCCCCATTTCCCAGCAGTCTGCCATCCAGTACAATTCTGCCGTCATAGCAGAGTGCATGTTCCCCCGTCAGGAGTTTTACCTCTTTTGGTTTTGGTAAAAATTTCATTTTCCTTCTCCTCTTGTTTTTTGTTTTCTTTGTAACCATAGAACTTTCACTGAACGTTAAGTAACATTTTGAAACCACTTTTCTCTTCTCCCCCATCCTACCATATTTTTTCCACATATTCCACAATAATTTGTAATTTTCTTCAATTTTTTTCAAAATTTCTTCCTGTTCTGCTCTTTTATATGTAAAGTAACTTTTGTTTCCCATTTTCATTCCGGAACAAAATCTGTTTTTTCGGATGAATGCGATCATCGGCTTTACCGCTCTGGCTGCCGCCCACGTCAATCAGCCGGACCAGGTGCAGGAATACCTGAACAAGATTTCCACCTCCGGCCAGCACCTTTTTCCGCCTGAACCAGATTCTGCTGAATCTGCTGAGCAATGCCACGAAATTCACACAGAACGGCAGCACCATCATTGTCCGTATTATTCAGAAACCGTACTATAAAAAAGGGTATGCGCTCTACGAATTCCACGTCCGCGACAACGGCATCGGCATAAGCCGGGAATTCCAGGAGCACCTCTTTGAATCGTTTACACGCGAGGAGACTTCTACGGTCAGCGGCATTCAGGGTACGGGACTTGGCATGGCGATCAACGTCAGCCATATGGTACAGGAAATCGCGATGGAGCTCCTTTCGAACGCCGGATTTTCCGTCAGCCTTGCAGACGACGGCGATGTTGCCGTTGAGACGCTCCGCACCGCAGCGCCGGATCAGTTCGATCTGGTGCTGATGGATATTCAGATGCCGAAACTCGACGGATACTCTGCAACGCGCCAGATCCGCACGCCGGACGGCGCCATTGCCAAAGTGCTTGGCTGATTCCCCTTTCTTATCTGCCGGAACCGTGAATTTTCTCTTACTCGAAAAGAGGAGAAAAAGTTCACGGTTCCGGCAGATTTTTTCTTGCATTCTTTCGGGGAAGTGTGCTAGAGTGAAGATATCATATTTTATAAGAGGTGCTTATTTTGGATATTAATTACGAGTTATATAAGGTTTTCTATTACGTTGCCACCACACTCAGTTTTTCCGAGGCCTCCAAGCTGCTTTTTATCTCGCAGTCGGCGGTCAGCCAGTCGATCAAGGTTCTGGAGAAAAAGCTTGGAATCACGCTCTTTATCCGCAGTACAAAGCGCGTGCAGTTAACGCCGGAGGGAGAAACGCTGCTGCGCCACGTAGAGCCTGCGATCAACCTGATTGCGCGCGGTGAAGCACAGATTATGGAAGCGGGAACGCTTGGCGGCGGCCAGCTCCGCATCGGCGCGAGCGACACAATCTGCCGCTATTTCCTTGTTCCGTACCTGAACCGTTTCCACCGCTCCTTTCCGAATGTCCACATCAAGGTGACAAACCAGACTTCGACCAGTGTGTCGATCTGCTGGAATCCGGCCAGGTGGATTTCATCGTGACCAATTATCCAAACTCGCATCTTTCCAGCCGTCTTCACACGATTCCGATTCATTCGTTCCACGATATCTTCATCGCGAACGGCGAATATTACCCGGAACTGGAAAACAGGCCGGTTCACTTAAAAGAGCTGCTGCAGTACCCGATTCTGATGCTCGACCGCAAGAGTACGACGAGTGAGTTCCTGCACAGCCAGTTTCAGCGGTTCCAGCTCGACCTCGTGCCGGAAATTGAGCTTGGCAGCAACGATCTTCTGATCGACCTGGCGAGTATCGGCCTTGGCATCGCGTTTGTGCCGGACTACTGCCTTGTAAAAGAGACGGCGGCCTTCCAGCTCGACCTCGTGGAGGAGCTTCCGCCGCGCCAGCTTGTCGTTGCCCACAGCTCCCATCTGCCGATCCCGCAGGCGGCAAAAGAGTTCATGAGCATGCTGGAAAAAGGCGCCGAATAACTTTTTCCGATCTATACGTCAAAAGAGGCAGGATCCTCAAGAAATTTTTCTGGATCCCTGCCTCTTTTTCTGTTTTTATGATCCGTTCTGGATTTACTGCTCGCTGCCGTCTTTCTGCACCGGTTCGGATGCTTCCGCTTTTTCCGGGCTTTCTGCATCCGCTGCTGCCTTTCCGGCTTCTGCTTTCAGATACTCTTTGAGCTCTTCCGGGCTGGAGATCTGAATGTTGCGGTTTACTTTTGCATCGTATGTATCGGCTCTCATGATTTCGGAGAGATCGACACCGGTCGCCTCTTTCATCGACTCAAACAGCTTTGCCATCACCACCGGCACATTGCCCGCTACGGAGCCGATGCCGTTGTCTTCGCTTCCGCCGCCGATGATCGTAATCTTGTCGATCTGGCTGAGCGGCTCTGCGATCTTTCCGGCGATCTCCGGCAGAACCTTGATCATCATCTCTGCCATTGCGGCTTTGTTGTAGCGCTGGTAAGCCTCAGCTTTCTTCTCCATACCTTCGGCCTCTGCAAGTGCCTGGCACGGATGGATGCGGCTTCCGCCTCACCTTTTGCCTTGATACCGAGTGCTTCCTGCTCCATCGCATAGCGCTGGGCTTCTGCCTGGGCTTTCTTTGCCTCCGCCTCGCGGATTTTTTCGAACTGGTCTGCCTCTGCGTCTTTCTGACGGCGGTACAAATCTGCCTCTGCCTGCTGCTGTTTTGCGTAACGCTCGGCCTCGGCTTTCTTCTTGACTTCTGCCTCGAGGGATTTCTCGGTTACTTCTACTTCTCTGGCACGGAGCTCAACCTCGCGCTCCTGACGGGCGATGTTCGCATTCGCGGAAGTGATTTCCAGCTCTTTTCTCTGCTGCTCTTCCTGAATCTTGTACGCTGCATCTGCCTCTGCCTTTTTGATATCGGACTCTTTTTTCAGCTCTGCCGACTTGATTGCCAGATCGTTGTTTTTCTTTGCGATCTCAGTCTCGGCAAGAACGCGCTCATCGTTCGCCTCTTTATTTGCACGCGCCTGGGCAATTTTGATTTCTTTCTCGGAATTGGCACGGGCGATCGCCGCGGATTTCTTGATTTTTACGATATTGTCGATACCGAGGTTTTCAATGACCTGATTGGAATCAACGAAATTCTGTACGTTGAAGCTGATGATGTCAAGTCCCATCGCAGCCAGGTCCGGTTCTGCATTTTCTTTGACCAGCTCCGCAAACTTCTGACGGTCGGAAACCATCTCTTCCAGACGCATCTTTCCAACGATCTCACGCATGTTTCCTTCAAGGACTTCTCTTGCAACCTTGGCAATATATTCGCTGTCGCGGTTCAGGAAGTTCTGGGATGCTTTCTGGAGCTTCTGCGGTTCGTCCCCGACTTTGATGTTGACGGCTGCATCCACCTGAATATTGATGTAGTCAGCGGTCGGCACGGCGTCGCTCGTCTTCACATCAATCGCTACCAGCTTCAGACTCAGCTTGTCCAGCCGCTCAAAGAATGGGAGCTTGATGCCGGCTTTACCGATCAGGATCCGCTGGCCTTTTTGGAAACCGGAAATAATAAATGCGGTATCCGGCGGCGCCTTCACATAACCGCTCGCCAGAATGGCAAGAATGATCACCACAACGGCGATCACGGCAATCATGGTTGCATGTTCGAATACAAATTCCATCTTGTTTCCTCCCTTTTTTCTGCGGATGCTTTTCGCTCCGCGTTCTGCTTTTGTGTCTGTGTTATTTTCACTATAGCATTTTTTGCGGGATAGATACAACTGCATTATTATTACGATTTTGTAAGATTTCTGTTCGGGCAAAAACAATCCGCTGGAGCAGATTCTGATATGCCTTGCAACAAAAAAACGAAGGAGCTTCTTTTTACAGAAACTTCTTCGCCTTTCCTTTTTTTCACTGATCCTGCTCTTATGCTCTTTCGACAATCTTCTCCAGCGCTTTTGTGATCGCTGCTTTCAGCTCCGTCTGATCTGCCGGTGTCTTGACGGCCAGCTGACGGATCAGTGCTGTTACGTGATCGTCTCCAACCTCACCAAGGCTCGTAACGGCCGCGATTTTTACGTCTACATCGTCTACTTCCAGAAGAGAAGTCAGAATATTAACAGAACCATCATTTCTCGAAGCTGCACAGGCTTTTGCAAGCGCTACCTGCGTTGTCTTGTCCGAATCCAGATACTGTTTTCTTAATTTGTCCCATTTTCCTTTTTCCACCATTTTTTTCAGCTTGTCTTCCGATGCCTCTTTTGAACCAAACATTGTAAATCCTTCTTTCTTTTTGCTCTTATTTTTGGTGGATGCAGCAACTGCCGCGGCGAATCAAAAAGGTTCGTAGTGTTTTTGCTGTCGTCCCTGTCATGTCCGCCACATTGTAACCATGCTCTCGTCCATAACAGAAATTATACTCCTTTTCTTCTGGTTTTTGAACAGAAATACTATAAAGTTTTTATAAAAATTGTTACTTTTTCACATTTTTTTCTTGTTGTTCTGCTTTTTATTTCAGATATCCCGTATATTCCGCCGTATGCAGCAGTTTATTGGCGTTTTCCACGCGCTCCTTGGTCGGCGGGTTGATGCCTTCGAGTTTGTATGGGATTCCTAAGGTTTCCCATTTGAATACGCCGAGGGTGTGGTATGGGAGAACCTCTACGCGCTGTACGTTGTGCAGGCTGTGTAAAAACTCATCGAGGCGAATCAGGTATTCATCGTAGTCGCTGCGTTCCGGGACGAGGACGTGGCGGATCCAGACTGGTTTGCCGATCTCGTCAAGGTAGCGCGCCAGGTCGAGGATGTTCTCGTTGGTGCAGCCGGTCAGCTCTCTGTGCGCCTTGTCGTCAATCAACTTGATATCGAGCAGCAGCAGGTCGGTGTATTTCATCAGCTCATTAAATTTGTTGAAATACGGCTCCTCTCTTGTGAACGGATTTCCACTGGTATCCAGCGTTGTGTGAACGCCGTTCTTTTTTGCCTTGCGGAACAGCTCGATCAGGAAGTCGATCTGCAGCAGCGGTTCTCCGCCGCTCACGGTAATGCCGCCTTTTTCTCCCCAATAGTTTTTATAGCGGAGCGCTTTTTTCAGCACCTCGTCTGCGGTCTGCCAGTCGGCATCTTTTGTTGTCCAGGTATCCGGGTTGTGGCAGAACTGGCAGCGCATGTTGCAGCCCTTCACAAAAATCACGTAGCGTACGCCAGGTCCGTCGACGGAACCGAAGCTCTCGATCGAATGGATCGCGCCCTTTACCGGGCCATTGTTGTTCTGATTCATTTCACTCATATTTTTTCCTCTTCTTTCCAACTTACTATCTTTCTATTTTTCTGTATTTTCCGGTCAAATTTCAAGGTTCTGCTTGATTATACGGAAATCCGCGGTTCTTTTCAAGGCTTTTCCATGTACAAAATCGAACACATGGCAGGATAAAAATTTGGTTTGCTATATTGCATTATGATATAGTCTGTGTTATGATCTACTCAACAAGGAGGTGTTCATATGAATCCACAACTCAAAAAGGGCGTCCTCGAGCTCTGTGTCCTCTCCCAGCTGACAAAAGAGGACAAATACGGCTATGAGCTGACAGACGCCATTTCCCGCGAAATGTCCATCGCCGCAGGAACGCTCTATATGATTTTAAAACGACTCAAGGAAGCCGGTTACGTGGAAACGTATCTGCAGGAATCCGCATCCGGCCCTGCCCGGAAATATTACCATCTGACTGAAGCAGGAACAGCTTATCAGCAGGAGAAAAAACAGGAATGGCTGGATTTCACCCAGCAGATCAACCGACTGATTTCAGATGAAACGATCTGACGATAGAAAGGAAAATCATGATGAATACAACGTATGAAACTTATATGAATGCATTGAAACAGGGCCTTGCGTCCTTTGATTCTGCCGCCGCAGAGGAAATTTTAAACGATTTCGAATCCCATTTCGCCGACGCCCGCAGCCAGGGTCTCTCCGATGAGGAAATCTGTGCGGAACTCGGCAATGTCGACGATGTCCTCGAATTTTTCCGTCAGGAATATGCCACAACGGAGCAGCCTGTTGCAAACGTGCTGCCACAGGAGAAAACCCACTCCAATTCTGAAGAAACACATCCGAACTACCCGTACGCCCCTTCCACCGCCATCACCGCTATGGAAATCTCCCTGCGGAACGCTTCTGCCGACTTTGCTCCGGGCACTTCCGCTTCGGTTGAGTTTGACTTTTCCGGCGACTTCGATCCGGACCGCTTCGAGGCAGGCATTGAGGGCAATACGTTCTGTCTGCGAGAGAAAAAGCTCATCCCTTCCGTATTCTGGAAACATCTTTTCTGCAATAATCACCAGAAAGAGGTGTTCTCCTTCCAGGTGCCGTCCACCGTACAGAAGCTGACGCTCCGCTCTTTGAACGGCGCGACCGGGCTTGATACCCTCTCCCTTACTACGCTCGAAATTTCCGCCACAAACGGCAAAATCACCGGCGATTCCCTTTCCGCATCCAGCTGCCGCATACAGGCTGCGAACGGAAAGATCGTCCTGACCCGTCTGCGCACAGAACAGCTCGATGTTTCCGCCACAAACGGCAAACTTGAAATCACCGGCGACTGCTCCCGTGCATCCTTAAACAGTGTCAACGGCAAAGTCCTCTTCGAGGGAACCTGTTCCGAGTACCTGACAGCAAAATCCGTCAACGGTTCCGTGAAACTCCATCTCCCGCACGACCTTGCCGATGCGTCCATTCATGCATCCACGACAACCGGAAAAATCCGCCTCGTCTCCAATGGAAGAACGGAATCCTACACAAAAACATTCACCCGCTCCGGTATTTCTGCATTCACCATTCAGGCAAGTACCGTCAACGGAAATGTCCTGCTCTCTGACTTGCCGGCAGAAAACTGACAAAAAAGAATGGACTGGATAAAATGTTTTTCTTTAGTCGACTGATATGTAAGAAGAACACTGACTACAAAATCAGTGTCCTTCTTTCTTCCTTTACATATATTTCATAATAGTCGGCAATAATACATTCATATCTATTGGTTTTGCAACATGATCATTCATGCCACTTGCCAAAGCCATCTTCTTATCTTCTTCAAACGCATTTGCTGTCATTGCAACAATTGGAATCTGCGATTTGTTACCGTCTTTCAGTTCTCGAATTCTCCTGGATGCTTCATATCCGTTCATAATCGGCATCTGAATATCCATCAGAATCAGACTGTAGTAATTTTGCTTTGCTTTGTTAAACATATCAATACATGCAACGCCGTTCTCCGCTCTTTCTATCATGATTCCCTCTTCCGTCAAAAGTTCCGTTGCAATTTCTGCGTTCAAGTCATTATCTTCTACCAGAAGAACCCTTTTTCCTTCCAGTTTTTTGATATTCAACTGACCGTCTGCATGTTTCGGATTCCTTTCTTCCGCATTTGCTATTTTTAATGGAAGCGTGATTGTAAAAGTAGAACCTGCTCCCGGTTTGCTCTGAACTGTGATCTTGCCATTCATTAAATCCACCAGTTTCTTCACGATTCCCATGCCAAGTCCGCTACCTTCTATTCCGCTGTCTGACGAAGATCGTTCCTGTGAAAATGATTCAAAAATATGTTTTTGGAATTCTTCTGACATTCCGATTCCGTTGTCTGCTATGATAAGCTCTAATACACTCCAACCTTCTTTTTCACCGGGATATTGGTTCAATGTACAGCTTATGTTACCGCCTTCACCCGTGTATTTCACAGCATTACTCAAAATGTTAATCGTAATTTCAGATGATCTTGCATCATCCATATGCAGATATGGATATCGAATGTTCTTATTGACTTTCAGTGTTTGATGTTTTTCTTCTATCTGTTTCCTAAACATATCAATACATAAATCAAAGTTTTTAGAAACATCTGTTATTGTTTCATCCAGCGTTGCTTGGTTGTTTTCGATTCGTGCTAATTCAAGAATGTTATCAATCAAATGCAGCATTTTCTTTCCGCACAATAATATTTTTTCAAAGTAATCCTCTAATATAGTTGGCTCCTTTAAATGTTTCTCTCCCAATTCTGCATATCCAATGATTGCATTCATAGGGGTACGAATATCATGAGACATATTAAATAGAAATGTTGATTTTGCTTTATTAGCTGAATCGGCCAGTCTTGCAGCTTCCTGCAACAGTTTTTGCTGTTTCTGCTCATTTTCTTTTTGCTTCTTATATACAGAATATCCACAGGTACATAATATTACCAAAATACACGCTGTAATGCATCCCAGTACAATACTTAACTTATTCGTCTTCTCAACCATTCCATACGCTTTCTGCATATCCATTTCTATGCAGAAAGCACCTATCACTTCATTAGATTCATCTTCCGCTGTCACAGGATAACAGGCTGTAAAAATAGGTCCCCATGTTGTATCAACAATATCCTGAGAATATACTGTTTTTCCAGAAAGTGCTTTTTCTATATAAGGAACCATCTCCTTTTCAATCGGATCTCCTGGATGTCTGACGTCACCAGCCGATGGATCCAGTCCGTCTACAACGTAAATCAATCTACCGTCTTCATTTCTGGTTGCTGTGTAAATATATCTCGTAGAATTCAGCGTTCTGATTTCATTCATATATGTCGACATATTCTTGAATAGTTCTGTATTCTCATCAGCTTTACTTTTTATTTCATTAAAATCTTTTCGTCCCAGTCTGTCATTTACCAGCTTATGAACCGCATCTGCACTGGAAATATCTCGTTCAATTTCTGTTTTCAGAGCAGTTTTGGTATATGCTTGTTGTAAAATAAAAGTATATGCGACAACAGCCAAAATCACCATTGCCAGAAGGAATACCAACCGTCCCTCAAAATTTTCCAATGATTTACCGGATTTTGATCTTTTCTTTTTGTTTTATATAGTTATTTTCATCATCGTATTTCACATGCCTTTTATCTAATTTTAATTTAATACAAAAACGTCTCAACTCTTCACGTATTTTACAAACATGGGTTACATTTCCAGACTCATCCCTTTTTTTACAGTAAAAAGCATCCTGTGCCAACTGCCATCACACATACGGTATTCTGTGGAAATGCATTCTTCCGCCTTCAATCTTGCTGAAAGTGTAGAGATATCCAGAAATGGACGGATCAGCGAGCGGTATTCAGATGCAGCCATTGTATCACAAAACTGATACAGTTTCTCCGATGCACATCCTCTGTTTCCTGTCTGCTTATCCCATGCACCTGGAAGGCTCCTGATTGCTGCGGTTGCCTCATAATCATTCATGACAGGCATTTTGCTTTCTCAACTCTTCGCTTATGGTCTGCTTAATTTTTTCATCATCCAACGGCTTTGCAAGATGTGCGTTCATTCCTGCTTCCATACACTTTTCTGCATCTTCCTGAATGCGTTTGCAGTCATAGCAATGATAGGAATTGTTTTTGCATCCTGCCGATCCAGAGCTCTTATTGTTCTTGCAGCTGTAAGACCATCCATCACCGGCATCATAACATCCATTAAAATAACATCGTATGTTCCCGGTTCGGAAGCTTCAAAATGCTGAACAGCTTCTAACCCATTGTTCACTGTTTCTACTTTAGCTCCATTTTCCGTCAGCATAAATTCTGCTATTTCCACATTCAGCTCATTATCTTCAACCAGCAATACCCGGATATCTGATATATCTGCATCAAAATCTTCTTTTTCTTCTGGCCGTGCATTCGTATCAATTTTAAATGGAAGTATTACAGTAAAACAACTTCCTTCACCAAGCTTGCTTTCAACTGTTATGGTTCCGCCCATCTTTTCTACAAGTTGTTTCACAATAGGCATTCCCAGACCTGTCCCATTATAATCA
>ENA-OQIR01000013-OQIR01000013.1-human-gut-metagenome-genome-assembly--contig:-NODE-13-length-70329-cov-3.922566_pt1 | contig 70329 bp, 86 predicted proteins | sample MGYA00242580_ERZ504745 | MGnify/ENA primary metagenome ERZ504745 (study PRJEB26092, sample SAMD00036214) | human gut metagenome | host: Homo sapiens | study: EMG produced TPA metagenomics assembly of...
AATTAAGGCAGAACAGAGAAATTTCGTATCTCCCTGTTCTGCCCTTTTGCTTTTCCATTTTTTTTTAGAAACGTACATCATCTTATGCCATTTTGCACCGCCATGTGTCGAGTCGGAAAGTTCAATATATTCGTATCCGATCCTTTTGTAGAATGGAATCATATGATCCTTGCACGTAAGAACAACGGCTTTTTTGTCACGCTCTCCTGCGCTTTTTACCATATGACGCATCAGTGCTTCTCCAATGCCCTGTTTCTGGAACTTCGGATTGACGTCCAGTCCGAAAATCATCTGATAATCACCGTCCGGGTTGTGCAGCGTGGCGTCATGGTAGAGTGCATCCGCCAGATAATCGGTATCCGCACAGCAGCCATTGCAGAAGCCTGCGATTTCGCCGTCTTCAGTTTCCGCTACAAAAAAGCTGTTTTTGCAGGTTTTGTACCGCTCCATGAAGTCTTCATAACCTGCCGCCTCGGCAGCCGGGAAACATAGCGCCTCCACCTCGGCTACCTTTTTCAGATCTTCCTCTTTTACCGGACGGATCGTATACTTTACTTTTCGTTTTAAATAGGGCTTCAGTCCCGCAACGACTTCTTCCACCGTTCCATCCACGAACGGATTCTTCAGTCCGGCCAGCTCCAGCAGTGCAAAATATCCCTTGCTTCCGCCTGCCTGGCAGAGACGGTAATAATCGCCCCACGCCTTTTCCGGCTCTTTTTTGGAACGCTCAAAGAACTGGAAAGCACAGATCTGTGCCAGCGCATAATCAATATAATAGAACGGGTTCACAAAGATATGCTGCTTCTGCATCCAGAAACCGCCCTCCTCGAGGAACTTGTGGCCGTCATAATTTCTCCATGGCATATAGGTCAGCTCTAACTGATGCCAGATCGCACGGCGCTCCTTGGCCGTCATGCCGATATTTTCAAATACCTTATGCTGGAACTCATCCACACATACCATGTACGGAATCACTTCCAGCGCGCTCATCAGGTGCGCATAACGGTAATCATCTGCTTTCTCTCCAAAGAATGCATTCATCCAGGGGTATGCGAAATGCTCCATTGTCATCGAGTGAATCTCCGCCACCTCGCTTGTCGGGAATACCATATCCATAAACGGAATCTGTTTTGCCGCCGTATAAGCCTCGAATGCATGGCCCGCCTCATGAGTCAGAACATCAACGTCCGCGCTCGTACCATTAAAGTTGGAGAAGATGAACGGCGCCTTGAACGTATTCAGAAATGTGCAGTAACCGCCTGTCTGTTTCCCGGCTTCGTCTCCAGGTCAAACAGCTCATGCTCCACCATAAAATCAAAGAACTCACCCGTCTCTTTCGACAGCTCATGGTACATCTTCTGCGCCTTCGCAACCAGTTCCTCCGTCGTTCCTTCCGGAACCGCATTTCCTTCCGGGAAAATCAGCTCCTCATCGTAATAATGCAGCCGGTCCACTCTAAGCCGTTTCTCCTGCTCCTTCCGAAGCTCCAGGCAGAGCGGTACAATCTTCTCCTTCACCTGCGCACGGAACTTTGCAACATCCTCCGCCGTATAATCGTATCTTCCATAGCTCAGGTAAATAAATTCAATGTAAGAAGAAAATCCCAGCTTCTTCGCAATTTTATCGCGCAGCGAACCATCTTGTCATACAGCGCATCCAGCTCCCCGGAAATCTCTTCATACAAATCTCCCCATGCCGTCATCGCCTCTTTCCGCATCTGGCGGTCCGTACTCTGCATCGCCTTCAGCAGTCCATAAAAATTACACGTTTCGCCCTTAAATTCCGTCGAAGCATTCGCCGTAATTTTACTGTACTGCTGCGTCAGATTCGCCTCTTCGATCAGATCCTCCACGATACAGTCGTCCGCTAATTTTTGGCCAACCTCCATATTCTTCACAAAAATTCCCCGAACTCCTCTGCAAACTCTTTGATAAACGGAGACTCCAGAATCACCTTCTCTGCCTTTTGTATCAGCAGATGGATCGCCGGAATCGTCTCATTCCAGAACTGAACCTCTCCTTCATAAAACGAATCTCTGGTGTCCACCGTATATCTTACCTGCGCCACTTCCGCCATTGTCGCCCAGGCATCCTCGCGCGTTTTTTCTTCCATAAAAAGTCCGCGCAGCTCCTCATATGATTTTGCCTCTTTGAGCGCCTTCGTATACGCTCTTACTTTTTCCTGCTCTGCCTCCATGTCCGGCCTTACGTATTCAATTTCCGAAAACTTTTTCATCTTCTCTTACCTCCTTCTATTCCAGAACGCCCAGATTTTTCAACTCATGATAAACCCGGGACGCCGGCAGTCCCATCACATTATAATAGTCTCCCTGGATTCCTTTCACAAACTTTGTCCCAAACACCGTCTGAATTCCGTATCCTCCAGCCTTATCCGACCACACAGGAGCCTCCCCCTCTTTCTCAAGAGCAAGATACCCGTTTATCTCCTCCTCTGTCATCGCATAAAACTCTACATCTGTACGGTCACAGAACGATACCACACGCTTTGCGTCCCCCTCTGTTACCGCAATCGTAACTCCAGTATACACCTGATGCACCCTTCCCTGCAACTGCTGCATCATGCTTCTGGCATGTTCTATCCCTTTCGGCTTGCCAAGGATCTCCCCTTCAAAAGCCACAACCGTATCCGCCCCGATCACAACGGCATCCCCTTCGGTAATCTCCGCAACATCCAGACATTTCAGCCGTGAAAGCTCCTCCACAACCTTCTCCGGTTCCGCAGACGTCACAACTTCTTCCGCCCCTGAAGCCTGAACCTTACACCGTATTCCCAACATCTCCATCAACTCTCTTCTTCTGGGTGACCCCGAAGCCAATATCACTTTCATCCTGCTGTCTCCTTTATTTTTTCTTTCATGACATGCATTTTTTTCACACCATGCAGCGGTCCGCGGGAATGTGCGGCTTGCGCCAGATGGCCGGATAAAATAAGTACGCCGAACAAACACAATCCACTCGTGTCCGTTCCCGGCGTACTTATTTTATCCAGATGCCTGAATTTCCGTCTTATGCAAAGCAAAACGATAAGCCGGGTTATGTCGTGTGTAATCATCTATCCAATGGAACTGTCGCCAGTCCCCTTAAGCGACCCACCTGAAAACATGACGGGCAGCCATATACGTTTTCTATTCGGTCTTGCTTCGGATGGGGTTTACATGGCTTTCTCTGTTACCAGAGAAACGGTAGTCTCTTACACTGCCTTTCCACCCTTACCAGGAAAAACCTGGCGGTATCTCTCTGTTGCACTATCCCTGGAGTCGCCTCCGCCGGACGTTATCCGGCATCCTGCCCTGCGAAGCCCGGACTTTCCTCACCTGGCCCCTTTCGGTCCTGCCAGCCGCGATTACATATCTTACTTTGTCAAAAACGGAACATCAGACAGTTAATAATCATATCACAAACTTTCTCTGTTGTCCATCCCCCAAATCACAGATCCCGCAAAGCAGCCTCTCATACATCAAAACAGCTTCCGCCCACAAACTCCCGCAGAATCGAATTCTTTGGAATATCCTCAATCGGCACTCCGACAAAATAATCCAAAAACTTCAGCAGCCGCTTTGCTTCCTGGTACTCCGGCTCTCCCTCCTCAATCTGGAACAAAAGCGGCTCCGCATACAGCTTCAGCACCGAAAGCTCATACACCAGCGCTGAATTGAACATCACATCCGCCTTCTCCTGATTCGGGAAAATATTACGATCTTCCCCGCGGCGCACCGACGGCCACATCGCAATCGTCTCCTTCGCCGATGTCGCCCGTGTCCGGCTGTCACGCACCATACGCCGGATCAGCCGGCCGTCCGTCGTTGGAATCCGGTTGTGCTCATCCACATTGATCTGCGTCAGCGCACTGATATAAATCCGGAATTTACTTTCCGAAGGAAGCGACCATGTCAGTTTTTCATTCAGCCCGTGAATCCCCTCCAGCACCAGCACATCCGTCTCCTTCATCTGAATAAAATTCCCCTTGTACTCGCGCTTGCCCGTCTTAAAATTAAAATACGGCAGTTCCACACGCTCTCCGTTCAAAAGTGCTGTCATATCCCGATTCAAAAGCTCGATATCCAGTGCTTCCAGGCATTCAAAATCATAATCGCCGTTTTCATCCCGCGGCGTATCTACCCGGTTCACATAGTAATTATCAAGGCTGATCGGATGCGGCGTCAGACCATGCGCTGAAAGCTGGATGGAAAGCCGGTTGCAGAACGTTGTCTTTCCGGAGGAAGACGGACCCGCAATCAGCACAAATTTAACCTGCTTTCTTTCCGCAATCTGCTCCGCAATCTTCGCAATCTTCTGCTCCTGCAGCGCCTCCGCAATCAGCATCATCTGCTGAATATTGCCCTTCGTGATGCGTTCATTTAAGTCGGCAACCGTGGAAATTCCCATCTGCTCACCCCAGCGCTCCGATTCCCGCTGCACCTGGAACACCTTCGGGGAGAGATTCGCCGCCGGCACCGTCTCCGGCGCCTTTTTCTCCGGCATCTGCAGCACAAAGCCGTCATCGTATAAATAGAGATCAAAATACTTCAGATAACTCGTATCATACGTCATAAATCCATAATAATAGTCTTCAAAATCCCCGAGACTGTACAGATTCACACGGGAGACACGGCGGTAACGGAACAAGCGGTCTTTATCCGTCATGCCATGCAGCCGGAACCGTTCTCTCGCCTCGTGCGTATCGACACTCCGCTTATAAATCGGCACCGCCTTTTCCACCTGTTCATGCATATACGCTTTTACTTCGTCCAAAAACGCCTGATTCAGCGTGATATCGCCGTCCACCGTATAGAAAAAGCCCGAACCCGCCGAAAAATGCAGCATCACATGACGGATCTTATCGTAGCCGCCCACATGGTATACTGCTTTGACCAGCAAAAGGGAAAGACTTCTCTGATACGTTTTATGTCCGATCTCATCCTTCGTCGTCACAAATTCCAGTTCACAGTCTTTTTTCAGCTGCTTGTGCAGCTCCCTCAGCCGTCCGTCCACCTTCACCAGGACAATCGGAGCATCCATCGTTTTCTCAAAATCTTTTGCAATCTCATAATAAGAGCAATTTTCCGGATATTCATATTTCTTTCCATCAATTGTTACCTGAATCACTTGTAATTCCTCCTTTTTGCAAAACTTTCTGAAAATTCAGAAGTAAAAACGAAGGCGCGCCCGAAAATTATAAAACCTGAAATTTTCAGACACGCCTCCTCATGATAAAACGCTGTCGTTACATCGTATGGAACCGCGCAAGCGCAGATTCCAGTATTGCCTCTTTTTCTTTTAATTCACAAAGCCTCTGTGTCGCCTTCTCCCCCGGATTGCCAGAGAGCTGGCCGATCAGCATTCTGTTCTGGTTCTGCTGCTTCTGCAGATATTCCAACAGCACCGGATTCTGGTTTTCCAGAAGGCGCGGTCCATAGAAAAGCTCCTCCGCCTTCAGATTCTCCTTTTCCCCTGCACTGCCCGCAGAATCGGATAATATTTTCCATCCTCCTCTACAAAATTCTCCTGTGCAAGGAAAAATCCGTGTTCCAGAAGCCATGCACGCACGCGGTCGATATCCGACTGCGGCTCCAGGATCAGCTCCCGAAAACCGGACAGCAGCGGCTCACCTTCGCTTAAAATTCTTATGGTAAGCCCGCCGCCCATGCCCGCGATGAGAAGAGAATCACCCTCTCCCGCACGCAGGGCATGGAGTCCGTCGGAAAGTCTTGTTTCTATGTAGTCCCCCATCTGGTACTGCGCAATATGCTCCCTGGCCCGCTCCAGCGGTCCGCGGTTCACATCCATGGCGATTGCGGAGGAAATCTTCTTCTGTTCCAGCAGCGCAATCGGCACATAGCCGTGATCTGTTCCCACATCGACCAGGCAGCCGCCCGGGGTGACAAACTCCGCTACCGCGGAAAGTCTTTTTGATAACTGCATGTCTTTTCTCCTGACCGAAAACTTAGTCCAGATAATCTTTAAGTTTTCTGGAACGACTCGGATGGCGGAGCTTTCGAAGCGCTTTCGCCTCAATCTGACGGATACGCTCTCTTGTAACGTTGAACTCTTTACCAACCTCTTCGAGGGTTCTCGCACGGCCGTCATCGAGTCCGAAACGGAGACGCAGAACCTTCTGCTCACGGTCGGTCAGTGTGCTTAAGACATCCTCCAACTGCTCTTTCAGCATCGTGAATGCTGCCGCATCTGCCGGTACCGGCACATTGTCATCCTGGATGAAGTCACCGAGGTGGCTGTCCTCCTCCTCGCCGATCGGGGTCTCAAGAGAAACCGGCTCCTGGGAAATTTTCAGGATCTCGCGGACACGCTCCACAGACATGTGCATCTCCTCTGCGATCTCTTCCGGCGTAGGTTCGCGGCCTAACTCCTGCAGTAACTGACGGGAAACGCGGATCAGCTTGTTGATCGTTTCTACCATATGAACCGGAATACGGATTGTTCTCGCCTGGTCTGCAATCGCTCTTGTGATCGCCTGGCGGATCCACCACGTTGCATACGTAGAGAATTTGTATCCTTTGCGGTAGTCGAATTTTTCCACCGCTTTAATAAGACCTAAGTTACCTTCCTGAATCAGATCCAGAAACAGCATACCACGGCCTACGTAACGTTTTGCAATCGAAACAACAAGACGAAGGTTTGCCTCTGCCAGACGTTTTTTTGCTTCCTCATCTCCCTCTTCCATTCTCTGTGCCAGCTTAATCTCTTCCTCTGCAGAAAGAAGCGGCACTTTACCGATCTCTTTTAAGTACATGCGGACCGGATCCTCAATGCTGACGCCTTCCGGAACGGAAAGGTCGATGTTCTCCATATCGATCTCTTCTTCTTCAGAAAGATCGATGTCATCGTCGTCCAGAAGGAGAAGATCACGGTCTGCCGCATTTGGATCCTCGGTCATGTCTGAAAGACGCAGTACATCGATGCCGCTTGCCTCCAGGTATTCAAATACCTTCTCCATCTGCTCCGCATCCAGCGGCATATCGCGGAAAAAGTCGTTGATTTCCTGATATTCCAGGACGCTCTTTTTCTTTTTGCCGTATGCTACCAGCTCTTTTAATTTTTCCATAAATTTTGCTTTATCGAACTCCATTGACTGTCCATCCTTCCATAGCTTGTATATATTCTGTCCCTGCCCTGCGAAATTAAACACGCAGAACAGAAGATTCCAGGGTTTTTCTTTGGTATCCAGGCCTCCTTAAAAAGCGAAATCCGGAAGTTCCCCTGCTTTCCACCGCTCCAGGCTCTTTTTGTCCGCCATCAGCTTCTGCAGCGCCGCCATATCGGTCACATTCATATGCGCCGACTGATACGCAATGCTGTTTTCTTTCATATTGCAGATCACATCATGCAGCGCGCGCCGTTTTTCCTCCTCTGTCTCCAGCGGGATTCTGGCATTAAAAAGGCCTGCAACTTCTTTCTGCTCCTCGGAATCAACAAACTGATTCAAAAGCTTTGCCGGATTCACCCCGTCCTCGTGATACTGCAGCACAATCATCTCTGCAATCTGGCGGTAAAGAGGTGTGGTAAAATCCTCCGGCGTAATATATTTTTCCAGTTTTCCAATGAGCGCCGGATAAGAGGTCATCCATGTCAGCATCAGCTTCTGTGCTTTTTCGACACCGCCCTCTTTCTCTTTTTTGTTTGCGGCTGTATTCCGCGGCTTGACACGCTCCGTCCTTCCGGCTCCTGATAGTGCCATCTGACCGACCTGCTTTCGCAGTACTTCGACGGCAATCCCGTATTTTCCTGCCACTGCCTCAAGATAACTGTTCCGCTCGATCTCATCCTCGATTGCAACGAGACGACGCACCGCCTCATGCAGGAAATCGGATTTGCCCTGCGGGTCGGCAAGGTCGAAATCGCGTTCCTTCATGCGGATCTCATACAAAACGCTGTTCTCCGCCTCTTCCAGACGTTTTTCGAACGCTTCGCAGCCCTCGTGCTGGATAAACTCATCCGGGTCCTTATACGGTCTCAAATTGACGACACGCGTTGTAAGACCAACCCCTTTGAGCATCGGAATCGCACGAAGCGCCGCTTTGACGCCTGCCTCATCGCTGTCATAGATCACAAGAACCTCGTCGGTATACCGTTTCATCAGCCCGCCTGCAGCGATGTGAGTGCTGTTCCAAGAGAAGCTACCGCGTTATTGAATCCTGCCTGGTGCATGGAGATGACGTCCATATAGCCCTCGCAGATAATCAGATTTTTCTCCGTGAAGAGCGCGCCAGATGCAGCCCGTAGAGATTGCGGCTCTTATCGAAAATCTTTGTCTCCGGCGAATTCAGGTATTTCGGCTTTCCATCCCCCATCACACGGCCTCCGAAGCCGATGACACGGCTGTTGGCATCCATGATCGGGTAAATGACACGGTTCCAGAACTTGTCCTGCATGCCATGCACCTCGTCCGCCAGAAAAAGGCCCGACTGACGCAGGATTTCATCGTCATACCCTTTTTCTTTTAAGAAACGGTACAGCAGGCTTCCATACTTATCTGAATAGCCAAGCCGAATTTCGAATCGTATCATTCGAAAGGCCGCGCCCCTTCAGGTAATCGTAGCCCTGCTTTCCGCGCTCGGTGTGGAGCTGGTAATAATAGAATTTCGCCGCCTGCTTATTGATCTCCAGCAGCGTATTCTTTAAATCCGCCTGCTCCTTTGCTTCTTTCGAATACTCCATCTGCGGAAGCTCCACCCCGGCCCGGTCGGCCAGAAATTTCAAGGCTTCCACAAACGTGAAGTTTTCGTATTCCATCAAAAATGTGAAAACATTTCCTCCGGCTCCGCATCCGAAGCAGTAATACATCTGCTTTCCTGGGCTGACGGAAAAGGAAGGGGACTTCTCATTGTGGAACGGGCAGAGCCCGAAGTAAGAGCTTCCTCTTCTTGTCAGCTTTACGTAGCCGGATATCACATCTACGATGTCATTTTTCATACGAATCTCTTCCACTAAATCATCGGAATATCGCATTTTTTCCTCCCTGTATCTAATAAACCGCCCAGGCTTTCGGCACGAACAGCTCCTCGTATTTGTGCATGGAATACTGATCGGTCATACCGGCAATGTAATCGCATACTACCTGTGTCTTGTCCTCGCCGCACCCGATCAGATTCCGGTACTCGCGGGACATCTGTTCCGGGTGCTCCTGGTAGTAGGTGTAGAGGGAAATCAGCATCTTCTTTGCCTTCTCCTCCTCTTTTTTCGCCTCCTGGTTGCGGTAGACGTTCGCGAACATCAACTCCCGCAGCATGCGCATTCCCTCGGCAATCTCCGCCGACTGGCGCACATACTCCGTTCCGCGGCTCTGCTCCACAATGTCGTGGATCAGCGTATTGAGCCGCTCGCGGCATGTATCGCCAAGGACGACGCGATCGTAATCGGGATGTCATCCTCGCTTAAAATGCCGGCACGGATGGCATCGTCCATATCGTGGTGGATGTAGGCGATCTTGTCGCAGAGACGCACAACCTGTCCCTCCAGGGTCGACGGCTTTCCCGCCGTGCGGTGGTTCAGAATTCCATCCCGCACTTCCCAGGTCAGGTTCAGGCCCTGTCCTTCCTTTTCCAGAACCTCCACGACACGGACGCTCTGTTCCGCGTGGCGGAAGCCCCCGGGATGCACCGCATTGAGCGCCGCTTCCCCGGAATGGCCGAACGGCGTGTGGCCGAGATCGTGGCCGAGCGCAATGGCTTCGGTCAGATCCTCATTCAGATTCAGCGCCCGCGCAATCGTGCGGGCAATCTGGGACACCTCGAGTGTGTGCGTCAGGCGGGTCCGGTAATGATCTCCCTGCGCAGCAAGAAACACCTGTGTTTTGTCTTTCATCCTGCGAAAGGCTTTGGAGTGGAGAATCCGGTCCCGGTCTCTCTGGTAGACGGTGCGGATGTCACACTCCGGTTCATATCGGTCCCTTCCTCTGGAATTCCGGCTGTGCGCCGCATAAGGACTCAGCTCCTGAAATTCCCGTTCTTCAAACGATTCTCTCAAGTTCAAACGAAGACCACCTCTTTCCCGGTAATATGCCTGTAACAGTTCTTTTCATTGTCCTCCTATTTCCTATATTCGGTGCCCGATTCCGATTTCCTTTTTTATTTTTCAAATTTTTCAAATTTTTTCAAAAAAGTGTTGACGGCTTACAACTCTGGTGCTATAATACATCTTGTCTCAGCGAGATGACAAAAACTTAAAGAACATGCGGAAGTGCTGGAATTGGCAGACAGGCCAGACTAAGGATCTGGTGGTCATTGCGATCGTGTGGGTTCAAGTCCCATCTTCCGCAGAACGAAAACCCTTGTGCATGCAAGGGTTTTTTCCTGTTCAAAAAAATCAGACCAGACAAAATCCAGATAAAAATTTCTACTGCTCTTTTTTTTATTTCCTAAACTATTTTTCTTTCAAAAAATCAGAGGAAATTCCTTTCTGGATCCCTCTGATTTTTTATTTTTCTTTTTTTCAGAATTTTCTCTGCAATTTCTGTTTTTACAGGTTCGGTCTTACAATCTTCGGTGTATAACCAGCCTCTTCCAGTGCTTTGACGATACGGTTCTTGTGATCGGTGCCGAATGCCTCCATTGTGATGCGGAGCTCTACTGCAGCACTTCTGTTCGTTGTAAAGAACTGGTTGTGGTCCAGTTTGATGACGTTTCCGTTCTCGTTTGCAATCACCTGGGAAACGCGTACCAGCTCGCCTGGTTTATCCGGCAGAAGAACGGATACAGTAAAGATACGGTCTCTCTGGATCAGTCCGTTCTGGATCACGGAAGACATGGTGATGACGTCCATATTTCCGCCGCTTAAGATAGAAACAATCTTTTTGCCCTTGACATCCAGATGCTTTAATGCAGCCACAGTCAGAAGACCGGAGTTCTCAACGATCATCTTGTGGTTTTCTACCATATCAAGGAATGCTACGATCAGCTCATCATCATCCACAGTAATGATCTCGTCCAGGTTCTGTCTTACATACGGGAAAATCTTGGATCCCGGTGTCTGTACTGCAGTACCGTCTGCAATTGTGCTGACAGGAGATACGGTCGTTACCTCGCCTTTTTCAAAGGAAGCCTTCATACAGGCTGCTCCGGACGGCTCAACACCGATGACTTTGATGTTTGGTTTCAGCAGCTTTGCCAGTGCGGAAACACCGGTAGCCAGTCCGCCTCCTCCGATCGGAACAAGGATATAATCTACGAGCGGAAGCTCCTGAATCACTTCCATAGCGATGGTTCCCTGGCCGGTTGCAACGGTCAGATCATCGAACGGGTGAATAAAGGTATAGCCATGCTCTGCTGCAAGCTCGTATGCTTTTGCACATGCCTCATCGTACACATCTCCGTACAGAACAACCTCAGCGCCGTAGCTCTGGGTACGCTCTACTTTGATGAGCGGTGTGGTAGTCGGCATTACGATGACAGCCTTTGCACCGTAGCATTTTGCCGCATACGCAACGCCCTGTGCATGGTTTCCTGCAGATGCGGTGATCAGTCCTTTTGCGCGCTCCTCTTCACTTAAGGTGCTGATTTTGTAATAGGCACCGCGCAGCTTATAGGCGCCGGTCAGCTGCATATTTTCCGGTTTTAAGTAGACTTTATTTCCCGTCTGCTCGCTGAAATATTTGCTGTAAACCAGTTTGGTCTCCTGTGTTACTTTTTTTACGATTTCAGACGCTTCCTCAAATTTCGGGAGTGTCAGCATTTCTTCTGCCATAGTCTTTTCTCCTTGTTGTCTTTTTAAGCATTCTCTTCGGATGTATGGAACAGTGCATTTACAAACTGGTCTGCATCAAATTTCTGTAGATCGTGGATGCTCTCGCCCACGCCGATGTATTTGACCGGAATATCAAGCTCGGACTGGATGGCAACGGCGATACCGCCCTTTGCAGTTCCGTCCAGCTTCGTCAGAATGATACCAGTGACATTTGCCACTTCTGCAAACTGTCTTGCCTGCTGCAGCGCATTCTGGCCCGTGGTACCGTCCAGCACCACCAGCGTTTCCAGGTATGCCTCTGGGTACTCTTTTTCCAGAATCCGGTAAATCTTGTGGAGCTCTTCCATCAGGTTCTTCTTGTTGTGAAGTCTTCCTGCCGTATCACAGATCAGCACATCCGCATTTCTGGCTTTTGCCGCTGCGACTGCATCGTACACGATGGACGCCGGATCTGCTCCGTTCTGTCCGCCGATGATATCCACGCCGGCGCGGTGCGCCCACTCCGTGAGCTGCTCGCCTGCCGCTGCACGGAACGTATCTGCTGCCGCAAGAACAACCTTTTTGCCCTGATCCTTCAGAAGCCGGCCAGCTTTCCGACGGAGGTCGTTTTTCCGACTCCATTGACACCGATCACCAGCACTACCGATTTCCGGTTTTCAAATTCATAGGCTGTATCGCCTACATCCATCTGTTTTTTAATGCTCTCGATCAGAAGCTGTTTGCACTCTGCCGGATCGGTAATGTGCTCTTCTGCCACCCGTTCTTTTAAGTGGTCAATAATTTTGGTCGTTGTATTGATGCCGATATCTCCCATGACGAGAATCTCCTCGATCTCCTCATAAAAATCGTCATCAATATTGGAATAGCCGCTGAAAATAGAATCAATTCCAGCTACAATGCTGTCTCGGGTCTTCGTCAGACCGTTGACAAGACGTTTGAAAAAGCCTACTTTCTCCTCCGCCATACCGTTCGCCTCCCTTTATCTTTTCTATCTTACTTCTTTCGTATTGTATCTTATTCGTTTCTATTTGTCCAGTTCTCCCTCGATCAAATCGACAGAAACAAGGGTAGAAACACCCTTCTCCTGCATCGTGATGCCGTACAGACGGTCTGCCGCCGTCATCGTACCGCGCCTGTGGGTGATGACGATGAACTGGGTATTTTTTGTCAGCTTATGCAGATACTGCGCAAAACGCGTTACGTTGGAATCGTCGAGCGCCGCCTCGATCTCGTCAAGTAAACAGAACGGGGACGGCTTTAAGTTCTGGATTGCAAAAAGCAGCGCAATCGCGGTCAGTGCCTTCTCGCCTCCGGAGAGCTGCATCATATTCTGCAGTTTCTTTCCCGGCGGCTGGGAATGATGCGGATACCTGCCTCGAGTACATCCGTGTCCTCCTCGAGCTCCAGCGTTCCCTTTCCGCCGCCGAACAACTGGCGGAACACGCGGTCAAACTCTTTCCGGATCTCCTCGAATTTTTCCGTGAACTGCTTACGCATACCTGCATCCAGCTCATCGATGATGCCCTGCAGTGTCTCTGCCGCTTTGACAAGATCGGTGTGCTGTGCATCAAGAAATGCGTGGCGCTCCGAAATCTCTTTGTACTCCTCAATCGCATTCACATTGACAGAGCCAAGTTTCCGGATCGCATCTTTTACTTCCAGCACACGCCGCTTTAATTCACTGCGCTCCGGAATCTCCTCCATCTGGAACTCTCTTGCGTGGCCCGGTGTCACTTCGTACTCTTCCCAGAGATACGAGGTCTGTGCCTCTTTTGTCTCCTCCAGCTTTTCTTTCTGGCTGTTCAGACGGAAGCACTCTTTGTCCATCAGGGAAATCTGGTCGGAGAGCTGATCCCGCTTCTCGAAAAATTCTTTGTGATCTGCGCTTAATGCTTCTTTTTTCTCCTGCAGTTCCACAATCCGGCGGTCTTCCTCTTCTTTTGCCTGCACTGCTGCTGCAATCGTCTTCTGGATCTCCACGATGTCCTGCTGTTTCTTTTTGACATCGTCTTTTTCCTCCGCCGCTTTTTCCAGCATGGTGCGGCTTTCCGCTTCCAGTTTTCCCGTCTCTTCCTCAAGACGGCGGATGTTCTGGGCAAGGAATCCATCCTTCTGGGACAGATTTGCGTAATTTAACCGGATTTCTTCAAGATCCTTCGTATATTCTGCTTCCCGGCGGCGAAGCCTGTAAGCGCCTCCTGCGCCTTCTGGATATTCTCCTGCAGCGTGCTTTCCCGCTCCACCGATTCCTGCATTTCCTGACCGATGACTTTCCGGTTCCGCTCAATCTCGGCGATCTGATTTTCAATCTCGAGACTCTCCTTCTGAAGCGCTTCAAAATCCAGACGGATTTCCGTCTTTTTCTCGCGCGCTTTTTCCAGATTCAGGCGCACCGTATTCTGCTCGATGTACTGCCGCTGCAGTTTTTCATTCAGCTCGGTGCGGAGATCACGGATTTCATTCCGCTTATTTTTCTTCTCTTCAAGTTCCTGCTGGATTTCCCGCAGTTCCTTCGCAAGACCCTGTACGCTCTTTTCGAGTTCCTCAATCTCACGCCGTCTTCCGAGCAGGTTGCTGTTGTTCCGGAACGAACCTCCTGTCATGGAACCGCCCGGGCTCAAGAGCTCGCCCTCGAGGGTTACCATGCGGAGCGTCTGACGGTATTTCCGCTGAATCACAATGGCATGGTCGATCGTGTCGACCACCAGCGTTCTTCCAAGCAGCTGTGCCACAAGGCCCTCATACACCGGGTCGTACGAAACAAGTGCATTTGCCACACCAAGCACACCGGTTTCTCTTGCCGCATCCTCATTCACCTGCGTTTTTTCCCGCGCATACTGGTGAGCGGAAGGAACGTCGCACGGCCGAAATGGCCCCGTTTCAGGTATTCAATCAGGTATTTCGCCGTCGCCTCATTGTCGGTGACAATATTCTGAATGCTGCCGCCAAGTGCGGTCTCGATCGCCGTCTCGTACTTTTTCTCCGCCTGCAGAAGATCCGCCACAACGCCGTGGATGCCGGGATTCCGGTCTTTCTGCTCCATGACCTTCCGAATACTGTTTCCATAGCCGTCGTACCGCTCGGTGATGTTCTTTAAGGATTCGAGCCTTGACGCTTCTCTGTGGTAATTGGTCTGGCCGGCTTCCATCTCTTTCGTCTGGTTCGAGAGATCCGCCGTCAGCGCGGTAATCTTCTGATCTGCCTCCTGGTACTGCTGTTTCAGGCTGCTTACCGTCTCTTCGAGCGCTTCAAACGCGTTCTGCAGTTCTTCCATCTGCCGTTCTGTTCGGACTCGCTCGTCTTTAAATGCAGCACCTCTGGCTTAATTCTGCCTTTCGGATGCCGATCTGCTCGAGCATCGCATCGTAGCGCTGCATTTTTCCCTTCGTGGAACCCCGCTGGTTCAGAAGCCGATGACTTCGCTCTTATCCTGTTCACTCTGCAGCTCGACTGCCTGGATCTGCTCGTGGCATTCCGAGAGAGCGGCCTCTTTCTCACTCTTTTCCGTCTCTGACGCAAGAAGTGCTTCATGAAGCCCGTCCTTTTCTGCCTGATATGTATTTTTTTCTGCCGTCTTTGTGCGGCTCTCCGCGCGGATCGCCTCCAGACGTTCTCTTAATGTGTCGCTGTTCCTCTCCGATGCATGAATCTGCTCGTTCAACACCTCGATCTGGTTTTCGAGCTGCTGGCGTTTCAGTGCATTCTCCCCCGCCTGATCGCGCGCAGAAAGAATCGTCTGGTCCAGTTTTTCCTGCTCCTGTTCCAGCTTTTCATACTCCTGCTTCGTATGCTCAAAAGCCTCTTTCGTGCTCTTTAACTGCTCTTCTGCAATCCGGTACCGGTCTTCTACTTTCGCGAGATCGTTCCGGATGCGCTCCATCTCGAGCAGAAACATATTGATATCGAGGATTTTTAATTCCTCTTTCTTCTTTAATAAATCTTTGCCGTCTCAGACTGGCGTTCCAGCGGCTCTAACTGCCTTGTCAGTTCCGAGAGAATGTCGTTGACGCGCACCAGATTCTGCTGCTCTTCCGCCAGCTTCTTTTCGGTCACGGCCTTCCTTCTCTTGAATTTGACAATTCCTGCCGCCTCGTCAAACAGCTCCCGGCGCTCTTCCGGCTTACCACTTAAGATCTTATCAATCTGACCCTGTCCGATGATGGAATAGCCTTCTTTTCCGATACCGGTATCGTAGAACAGCTCGTTGATGTCTTTTAACCGGCACGATGCACCATTCATCAGATACTCGCTCTCACCGGAGCGGTAGAGCCGTCTCGTCACCGTGACTTCCTCGAAATCGACATTCAGCTTGTGGTCAGAATTGTCGAGTGTAATTGCAACCGACGCGTAGCCGAGCGGCTTTCTCGTCTCGGTTCCGGAGAAAATAACATCCTGCATATTTCCGCCGCGGAGCTGCTTGGCGCTCTGTTCGCCGAGCACCCAGCGCACCGCATCGCCAACATTGCTCTTTCCACTGCCGTTCGGCCCTACAACGCCGGTAATACCGTCGTGGAACTGCAGAATGGTTTTGTTGGCAAACGACTTAAATCCCTGCATTTCAATGGATTTGAGATACATAATTCACCTACGCTTTTTTTCTGGCAAGAATTGCATCGTATGCCGCTGCCTGTTCTGCCGCTTTTTTCGTTCTGCCCTTTCCGGTACCGAGCGCTTTCTTTCCGACGCTGACCTGTGCCCAGAAGCTCTTGTCGTGATCCGGTCCCTCTTCTTTTAAGATGGTGTAAACAATCTCTTCATCCGTCTCACCCTGGATCAGCTCCTGCAGAATCGTTTTGCTGTCGTAGAAAAGCTGTTTGTGTTCGATATCGTTTAAGATATAGTTCAGAACGAACGTTTTTGCCGGTTCAAAGCCGCCGTCCAGGAAAATCGCACCGATCGTTGCCTCCATAGCATCCGAAACGATGGAATCGCGGTGACGGCCGCCGGTTGCCTCCTCGCCCTTTCCAAGGAGTAGAAGCTGCCAAGGTCAATCTCACGGGCACAGAATGCCAGTGCCGGTTCGCAGACGAGACTGGCGCGCTTTTTCGTCATCTCACCCTCCGGGAGACGCGGGAATGTCTTGTATAAAAATTCGCTGGATACAACTTCCAGCACGGCATCTCCTAAGAACTCCAGACGCTCGTTGCACTCCAGGCGCTCCATATGGTGCTCATTTGCGTAGGAAGAATGGCGCATCGCCATCTCCAGCAGTCCGAAATCCTGAAATTTATACTGGATCTTCTTTTCCAAATCCACGAGTTTATCAATATTATTCATAACCTGTTTTAAGCCTGTCCTTCCTCATAGTTACCGTTTGCAGGTGTTCTGCGGACGGTAACAAAGGGGCTGTCCTGTAGCAAACAGCCCCTTCGCCATTTTCTATTATTCTGCCAGTTTCTTTTTGATCGCTTCCACCGCATCCTCAACCGATACGATGTGCTCTGCTTCTTCTGCTTCGATCTGGATATCAAATTCTTCTTCAATTCCCATCACAATCTGAAATACATCCAGGGAATCCGCTCCCAGATCATCTGTAAAGGTTGTCTCCATGGTTACTTCATTCGGATCTACGTTTAATACATCCGCAATGATCTCCTGTAATTTCTCAAATTCCATCTTTCGCTGCCTCCCTGCTGCTCTTATAGTCTGCCAGATGCTCCTGCACTTTCTGCGGAATCTTCTCCTCGCTGAATGAAATGCACTGGAGAATGGAATTTTTAAATTCGTTGGCTTTTGAGCTTCCGTGCGTTTTTACAACGAGTCCTTTTAAGCCAAGCAGCGGTGCTCCGCCGTACTCACTGGCATCAAAAGACTTCAGTGTCTCTTTCAGCGCCGGTTTCACAAGAAGGGCTCCGATTTTACTGCGCAGAGATGTCATCATGCCCTGTTTTACCTTGGAAATCAGGGTCGCGCCGACGCCCTCATACAGCTTTAAGATAACGTTTCCGACAAACGCCTCACAGACAACAACGTCTGCGGCTCCGTTTGGAATTTCTCTTGCTTCGATACTGCCGACAAAGTTGATATACGGGGTTTCTTTCAGAAGCGGATACGTCTCTTTGACGAGCGCGTTTCCTTTTTCTTCTTCCACACCGATATTCACGATTCCCACACGCGGATTTTTAATGCCGACAACGTGTTCCATATAGATGGAACCCATCATGGCAAACTGCACCAGATGGGACGGTCTTGCATCAACATTCGCACCGCAGTCGATCAGAAGGGATACACCGTCTTTCGTCGGGAGCAGCGGAGCCAGCGGCGGGCGCTCTACGCCCTTGATGCGTCCTACGATCGTCTGTCCGCCGACCAGGACTGCTCCGGTGCTTCCTGATGAGACAAACGCGTCTGCCTCTCCGTAGCGCACTTTTTTCATGCCGACAACGATCGAAGAATCTTTTTTGTGGCGGATCGCATTGACCGGCGGCTCTCCCGTCTCAATGATCTCGGTTGCCGGAACGATCTCAACCCGCTCCTTCGGGTACGTATATTTCTGCAGTTCTTTTTCGATGACATCCACCTGGCCGACCAGCTGGACTTTGACACGTTCATCTGCGTTTACGGCCTCAACGGCGCCTTTTACCGGCTCCGCAGGCGCATAATCGCCGCCCATCGCGTCCACTGCAACTCTGACTAAGTCACTCATGTTTTTTCCTCTTTTCTCTTTTCTAAAGCGCGTTTGAAAACTCTTTTTCTTTCAAAAAACCGTTTTCAACCACGCTCTAAAAGCACTCATGCAAGTGCTGTATTAACTATACTAAACTCCTTTGCAAAAATCAAGCACAAATGCCCATCCGCGCTTTCTCCTGTATTCCAAAAAAGCGGGTGGATTTATCTTTCCAAAATCCACCCGCTCTGTTTTGTCTTATTTTTCTTAAGAAACCTTGACTCCGCTCGAATTCATCTCATGACCGTCTATGGTTGTATTCCGTGCCATGACACCGGTATCCGGATCCAGATAATATTCCTCACCATCCTGCGTGAACCAGCCGGTCTGCATCTGACCGTTGTCCGCCAGATAATACCATTCTTCTCCGCTCCAGTACCATCCTGTCACCATGTATGAATTTTCATCAAACACGTACCAGTAGCCGTCGATATTCTGCCAGGTATTGGTTGCATAGCTTCCATCATTATTCTGATACTGCCATCCGTTTTCATTCTGAACCCATTTCCCTGCCGGAATTACCGTAACTTCTGTTACCGTACTCGTCGCCATGGAAACAGTATTTCCAACCGTGTTTGTTGCCACAACGTAATAGTAATCTTTGCCCTCCGCCGAAGTATCGACCTGGTATGTCACTTCTGTTGCGCCTTCAATCGGCGTTCCTCCGCCGTTGGAATTTACGTTGTTCTTATACCACTGATATGTTACTGTGCCTTCTCCCGTTATTCCTGCCTCACAAGTCAGCTTTCCAGATGTATTTCCAACGGGAATCTGCAGGCTCTCCACCGGATTTACCGAAAAAACCGGCTTTTCCAGATTGGCATCTACATGAACAGCATCGCTGTCCTCTTTTGAAATATCTACACTGGCCGAAGACGAAACCGTCGTCTCAGTTCCCATCATTTTATCCATCAGACTGTCTGTGGAACATCCTGAGAGGAATACTACACTGCACATGCATGCTGCCAGAAATATGATTCGTCTATTCTTCATATGCTTTGCACTCCTTTTTTATAATTGTTACGAAAATGTTGCAATATTGTTTCAATTCTCACCGAGACCATTATAGCACATCACGACACACCACGTCAAATCTTTTATATGACGCTTCCAGACAACCCGCAGAGACAACAAAAAAGCCCCCGGTGACGGGAGCCTTTTGCTGCATTGCACATCGGAACTGATTCCGATTTATGAATATTAGTCCATTGCAACGACTTCTTTTTTGTTGTAAGAACCACAAGCTTTGCAAACTCTGTGCGGCATCATAAGAGCACCACATTTGCTGCATTTTACAAGGTTCGGAGCAGACATTTTCCAGTTTGCTCTTCTCTTATCGCGTCTTGCTTTGGAAGATTTATTCTTAGGACAAATGGACATAGTTACACCTCCTTAAATTTGCTGAATATATCTTTGATTGCAGCCATTCGGGGGTCTAGCCCTGTGGTATCACAGTCACAGGTCTGAATATTCAGATTCGCACCACAACGGCTGCAGATTCCTTTACAGTCATCTTTACACAGCACTCGAATCGGCCATTGGACTATGAGCTCATTACGAACCAGTTCTTCCACATCGAGCTCGTCTCCCTCCACAAACGAAGAGTCCTCTTCTTTTTCCTCGCGTTCTTCCTCTGACAGATTCAGATCAATCTGCAGATCGAACTTGAGCTGGAATGGAGTCGCTACCGGTGTCAGGCATCTTGCACATGGAATCTCCATTGTAAGGTCTGCACTGCCGGTGATCGTGATCACACGATTGCCTTCATGCGTAAGGCCAAGGATAACAGGATGTTTTTCGATTACCCGATAGTCCTGCCCGCCGATCGAAAAAGTTTCGGATGTAAGCGGAATTTCATACTTTTCGGACTTTCCGTCCTGCGCAAATAACTTGGTCAGACTGATTTTCATATTGTTCTCCTAATCACACTTTACCAATTATACCCGGGAAGGTAAGAATTGTCAACTGCTTTTTGAATTATTTTTTATTTTCCTTTTACTAACTCTACGGTCTCCTCGCAGATTGCGATTTCCTCGTTGGTCGGGATCACGCATGCTGTAATCTTGGAGCCTTCTTTGGTGATGATCTTCTCAACGCCGCGGCAGTTATTTGCCTCAGAATCGAATTCCAGACCCATGAACTCAAATGCTTTGCAGATGGTCTCACGAAGCGGAATAGCGTTCTCTCCAAGGCCTGCGGTGAAGGTGATCACATCTACGCCGCCCATAGCTGCGATGTAGGAACCGATGTATTTGATAATGCGGTAAGCGTATGCTTCCAGACAGTTGATGGCATCCTGATTGCCTGCCTCTGCTGCTGCAGATACATCACGGTAATCGCTGGAGATGCCGGTCATGCCGAGCATACCGGATTTCTTGTTCAGAATGTTCAGAACCTCGGATACGGTCAGGTTCTCTTTGTTGCACAGATACTCAACAAAAGCCGGATCGATATCTCCGGAACGGGTTCCCATGATCACACCTTCGAGCGGGGTAAGGCCCATGGAGGTATCTACACATTTGCCGTTCTTTACAGCGGAAAGGGAAGCACCATTTCCCATATGGCATACGATGATCTTCAGATCGTTGTAGTCTTTGCCAAGGAACTCTGCGGTTCTCTTGGATACGAATTTATGAGAAGTTCCGTGGAAGCCGTATTTACGGATTGCGTATTTCTCATAGTACTCTTTCGGAATACCGTACATATATGCTTTCGGAGGCATGGTCTGATGAAATGCGGTATCAAATACTGCTACGTTCGGAACGCCCGGCATCAGTTTCATGCAGGCATTGATTCCCATCAGGTTTGCCGGATTGTGCAGAGGACCGAGGTCAGCGCACTCCTCGATAACTTTGATTACTTCGTCATCGATGATAACAGAGTTTGTGATCTTCATTCCGCCGTGCAGAACGCGGTGTCCGATGGCATCTACTTCTTCCAGGCTCTTGATGACGCCGCTCTTCTCGTTTACCAGAGCGTCCAGAACCATCTGGATTGCCTCTACGTGTGTCGGCATTGCTGCTTCTGTTACCTCTTTTTCGCCGTTCTTTGGCTCATAAACGAGGCGTCCGTCGATACCGATTCTCTCACAAAGTCCTTTTGCCAGGACGTCACGGTTATCGTAATTGATCAGCTGGAATTTCAGAGAGGAACTTCCGCAGTTTACTACTAATACGTTCATTTCTAAATTCTCCTATTTTAAAATTCTTATTAAAACTTCTGGCCGGCCTGTTCTCCGCAGCCGGCCAGAAAACCGCTTGTAATTGGTTTTATTTCGTGCTTACTGTGCCTGGCACTGTACAGCAGTGATTGCTACAACACCAACGATATCCTCTGCGGAGCATCCACGGGACAGATCGTTGACTGGAGCTGCGATACCCTGCGTCATCGGGCCGTATGCTTCTGCTTTTGCCAGTCTCTGTACCAGTTTGTATCCGATGTTTCCGGCATCCAGATCCGGGAAGATCAGAACGTTTGCTCTTCCTGCAACTTTGCTGTCCGGAGCTTTGGAAGCGCCTACGCTCGGAACGATTGCTGCATCAAGCTGCAGTTCTCCGTCGAGTGCAAGATCCGGGTTTGCTTCTTTTGCAATTCTGGTAGCCTCTACAACTTTGTCTACATCAGCATGTTTTGCACTTCCTTTGGAGGAGTGGGAAAGCATGGCAACTCTTGGCTCGTTTCCGGTCAGCATGCGGTAGGACTCTGCGGAAGACTCTGCGATTGCAGCCAGCTCTTCCGGATTCGGGTTCTGGTTCAGACCACAGTCACCGAATACGAATACACCGTCATCGCCGTACTCGCAGTCCGGAACTACCATCAGGAAGAATGCGGATACGAGTTTTGTGCCTGGTTTGGTCTTTAAGATCTGCAGGCATGGACGTAAGGTGTTTGCGGTAGAATGGCAGGCACCGGAAACAAGTCCGTCTGCATCTCCCATTTTAACCATCATAACGCCATAATATGTATAGTCATTCAGGATGGTCTCTCTTGCTTTCTCCGGAGTCATGCCTTTCTTTGCGCGAAGCTCTACCAGCTTATCTACATAAGCCTGTGTTTTCTCGTTTTTCTCTGGATCTACAATAGTAGCTTTGGAGACATCCAGTCCCTCGCTGCCTTTCTTTACTGCCTCTTCGCTTCCGATGATGATCAGATTTGCAAGGTCCTCTTTCAGGATCTGTGCAGCAGCCTCATATGTTCTTCTGTCTTCTGACTCTGGCAGTACAATTGTTTTTTTGTCTGCTTTTGCTCTTGCTTTAATTGTGTCAATAAATCCCATGATCTTTTGACTCCTTTCGATAAATTTACTCGATATTCTCATTGTAGTACGCTTTTTGCCCTTTCGCAAGTATAAAATTCAAAACAACTGGACAAAAAATCCAAAACGGAGGAATTCTTGCATTCCTTTTCTGTTTTTGTTACGATAGGGCTATGTGATCCGCGGTTCCTCTCTGTTTGGAATCGTGCTATTTTTTTCGAAAGAAGGTACGTTTTATGACCATTACCGCAGTCATTGCAGAATATAATCCTTTTCATAACGGCCATGCTTATCAGCTGGCAAAAGCCAGGGAGCTGACCGGGGCGGACTATCTTGTCGTGATTATGAGCGGCGATTTCGTCCAGCGCGGCGCACCTGCGATTCTTGACCAACACGACCGTGCGGAGCTGGCGCTTCTTGGCGGCGCGGACCTTATCTTACAGCTTCCGTGTCACTTTGCACTCGGCAGTGCACAGCATTTCGCACGCGGGGCGGTATCGCTTCTTACTGCGCTTGGCTGTGTCGATTTTCTCTGCTTTGGCAGTGAATATGGAGACACGGCGCCGTTTCTGGAACTCGCTGATGTTCTGCTCCACGAGCCGGAGGAATACCGTGAGCTGCTCTCCGGTCTGCTTCGGAACGGACTTTCCTTCCCGACGGCGCGCGCACAGGCACTTTCCGCTTATTTTTCTGACAGCGCTTCCTTCTCTTCGCTTTCAAAAGAAGAACTTGATACCTTTTTAAAAGAACCAAACAATATTTTAGGCATTGAATATGTCCAGGCACTTCTGCTGTCACAAAGCCGCATTCGGCCGGTAACGATCCGCCGGGAGGGCAGCGGCTACCACGAAGGAGCGCTTTTCACACATGCACTCCCTTCTGCTACAGCAATGCGGAATCTTCTTTTTCCAATCCGCATAAGGATCCGGAACTGTCCGCGCTCGCCTCCTGCATGCCGGAAGCAGTCTATCCCGCTTTCCAGGACGCCGTCACCGCACACGGCCTGCTTTCCAGCGATGATTTCAGCCTGCTCCTCGCCGCGCGGCTCCTCACAGAAACGAAGGAATCCCTTTCCTCTTATCTTGATCTTTCGCCGGATCTTGCCAATCGCATCCTCCGCCAGCGCCACGCATGCTCCTCATTCTCGGAGTTCGCCCTGCAGCTCAAAACAAAAGAGATGACCTACACCCGCATCAGCCGTGCCCTGATGCATCTGCTTCTGAACCAGAAAACATTGTACCCGGCCGGCTATAACCGTGTTCTCGGTTTCCGAAAAAGTGCCGGTGCATTGTTAAAAGAGATTAGAAGACGTTCTTCTCTGCCGCTCATTGCCAAGCAGCCGACGCCCCGCGGCTTCTTACCGGCGATGCACTTGCCGCCTTTGAGAGCGATATACAGGCCTCTCTTTTTTACGAGACTGTCCGTTCTCACAAAACAGGGACACAGTTCGTCCATGAATACACAAAAAAGCTGGTTCTGTTATAGAACCAGCTTTTTTCCAGCAGCATCATCATCTGCTGCTGTGGAACTGTATAGTCCTCCACAAACAGGAAAACATTTTTTGTATCTGCACTTTCTCTTGTAAAGTCAAACTGCATGAAACGCATCTCACCATTCAGTATAAAATTGATCATAACATGATGCATGATGTGTTCTGCTGTTCCCTGTGTGATTGCTTCCATCGTCATCTGCTGTTTTATCCGATTAAGATCATCTATATTGCCAGATGCATAACGCATGAGTATCTTCAAAATCAATGTACAGGATTTCTATATAATGATTTTTAAGAGCTTTTTCATATATTGCAGCCTGAACCGCTTTCTCCAACAACTGAATTCCTCCTTGTTTTCTCATGTACTATTAATGCTTCATAGCACTCCCGCTATAAATTACTTTCATCAGTAATTCCACATCAACAGGCTTAGCAACATGTTCATTCATCCCTGCTTCTTTTGCCCTTATTCTGTCCTCCGTGAACGCATTTGCTGTCATTGCAATGATCGGTATTTTCTTTGCATCCTCTCTGTCCAGAGACCTAATCATCTTTGTAGCTTCATAACCATTCATGACCGGCATCATAATGTCCATAAGAATGACATCAAATTCACCAGGTTCACTATTTCTGAACAGTTCAACAGCTTCCTGACCATCCCATGTTTTTGTCACGTCGGCACCTTTTTTCTTTCAGGAAATCCTCTCTTAGCTGCCCGCCGTTTTCTGTTTCCATTTTAATATTTGTACTCATTTGTCTGGCACTTTCAATGGCACGGAGGAGACTTTTGGATTCCGAAGATTCATTATAATGGGTGTAGTGGAACACTGCACTTTCACATAGTTTACAATCTCCACCATTCTTTTCTCTGCTTCTGCTTTTTCTGCGTGGAAGAAATAAAACAGAGAGACTACAGCTACACAGATTCCTATCAGACCGCCGAGCAGCTGGATCCGTTTTTCTCCACCTCCAGATACTTCTGGGGATCATCCAGGTATTTTTCAATGATTTTCAGGGATGTGCCATCCAGACGCATCTCTTCCTGTGTCTGGCCCATCTGCTCACAGATTCCCCTGTCATCCTCTTTTGCAAAAGCAACGCCTATTCCGGTGATCATCAGAGGCTCTTCCAGGATACGGAAGCTTGCATCATAATCCTTCCTATACTGAACGATAGATTCCTCGTGTGCAGCAACCGCATCTACATATCCTTTTCCCAGAAACGTATAGATCAGCTCCCGGTGTCCCAGGATGATCAGATTTCCCAGCTTTGGGATCCTCTCATCCGTCCGGTTCAGAAAGATGCTTTCCGGTTTGGTTGTGGACTGGACAGCGGTAATCGTCAAGACGTCCTTCCATAGAAAAAACAGCCCATGATACAATCAATCTCGCCGCTCTCCACCAGTTCTTTTTTCTCCTCCCAGTTGATCTGGACAACCTTCACCTGTTATCCCATTCTTTTGAATGCTTCCGTAGCCAGTTCTACATCAATTCCTGTCGGTACACCATCCTCATTCAGATAATTGTATGGTGGATAGCTGTCGCTGCCGAGGGTAATAACAGGCTTTTCGGTTTCTTCTTTCGTGTTATCTGTGTTTTTGCACCCTGCCAGGGTGACTGCTAAATATCAAAAGTCCTAATAAAATTGCTATAGTTCTTCTTAATTTCAATGAATGATTATGTTTTTGCGTTTACTACCCCTTTTTGTCAGCAGTTTTGTGATCACTCTTTTTAATTGCGGAATATCAATCGGCTTTCCAATATGTTCATTCATCCCGGCCTCCAGACATGCTTTCCGATCTTCCTCAAAAGCATTTGCCGTCATGGCAATGATTGGAATCTTTTTGGCATCTTCACGTTCCAGCATACGAATTGCTTTTGTTGCTTCCAGCCCATCCATGACCGGCATCATCACATCCATGATGATGACATCATACTCATCCAACCTGGAATTCTGAAATATTTCAAATGCCTCTTTTCCGTTTTTCGCTTCTGTAATGTTCAGATGCTCCTCCTCCAGGATTGCATGGGCTATCTCCATATTAATGACATTATCTTCAACAAGAAGCACCCGTTTTCCTGACAGATCCATATCCTGTGAGTAGCTGTCCTTCTGTGAATCATTATTTTCAACCAAATAATCTATTTCAAATGGAACCGTAACTGTAAACGTGCTTCCTACATTTTCTTCGCTTTCCAGTTCTATCGTTCCACCCATCCGTTCAACAATATCTTTGACAATCGAAAGTCCCAGACCGGAGCCACTGAATGTTGTAGTTGACTGTTTGCCTTCCTGCGCAAAAGCATCAAACGCATGTTTTTGAAATTCTTCACTCATACCAAGACCGGTATCTGAACATACAAACTGAAAAACAGCTATATTCCCATCATCCGATAATTCTTCGCAATGAACATTCACTGTTCCATGAAAATGATTGTATTTAATCGCGTTGGAAGAAAGATTCATTAAAACCCTGCTCAGATGTACCGGACTTCCAATCAAATATCTGTGGCGGATTGTGCTTGCTTCCACGCCGCCTTCAAATCTTACACCATTCTCATAAGCACTCATTGCAACAACCGTCAGATTATTCCTTAACAGTTCTGCCAGATCAAAGGATTTATGTTCCAACACAAGGGAACCGGATTCCAGTTTGCCGATATCCAGGACATTGTTGATCAGATTTTGCAGATAATCGGCGGACTGAAGTACCTTCTTCCTGCATTCCCTTAACTTGACCACATCATTGTTATATTTTTCAGCGATATGGATCATCCCCACGATTCCGTTTAGCGGTGTACGGATATCGTGCTCATACGCCGGAGAAAGGCTGTTTTTGAAAGATTCGCGCGATGAGCATCTTCCATGCTTTCCTTAAGCTGTTTCTGATACATGAGTTCCCGTGATTTTTCTTCCGTAATATCTCGTACGACATAAAGCACATCCACAGCGTTTCCATGTGCATCTCTGCTCTTTACAATAAATCTGGCCAGCCGCCATTCTCCGTTTACTCCCATAAATTCAATCGAAACAAAATTCGTATTACGAAGTCTCTCTGTCAATGTATCAAAGTCAAGAAACTCCCGGTATTTTTCTCTCTCTTCCTGGGCGGCAAATGCTGTTGGAAGTCTTTCCATAACATCATCAATTTTCCCCTTTTGTCCAAGGATTTTTTGCACAAGGTCATGGCCTTTCAAAAGCTCATATGTCCGCTCTTTAACATTGGCTTGTACGATTGTTACATACAACGTAGCAATTGCGGCAATAATCTCTGACCTCTTTGTCGCCTCATCAAGAGCCTTTTTCAACAGTACCGTACTTTTCAGATTTTCCCTCACACATCCAAGATGTCCGCCAACATCAGACAGCAGTGTAATGGAAATCTCATTCTGCCTCAAATCAGGATTATCTACCCCGATGAATCCATTCATCTGATGATTGGCATAAATCGGCACCGCAATCAAGGAACATATTTCCTGTGTTTTTAACAATTCATATTCTTCCGGTTCAGAATTTTTTGTCGCTTCCAGATCATGAATCACGATTACTTCCTTGTTTTCAAATCGTTTCACCCAGTTCGGCATCGAACTGACCGGGATTGCCTGAAGGTTATCTATCTCTGGTGCCACTCCATCGGCACACCATTCAAATGTATTGCTCAGACTGTCCTTCTGATCGGTTTCCCAGTCAAAAACATATACCCGGTCTGCCCCTGTATAGTTTCCAATCGCCTGCAACAAAGAGTGAATGATTTCTGACAGCTCCTGCTCATTTTCCACCTGATCCATAAGCGATATCTGATGCAGGATCGTGTCCATACTATGTAATTTTATTTGATAGAGTTCCTGAATCTCTTTTGTTTTCATTTTCTATCCCCCCTGCAGTAAAACTATTATGGTTACGTCTGTGAAATAACACCGTAAGAAAGGATCCTGCTACGGCAGGATTCTCCGCTTAAACTTATGCAAAAAACTGGTTTTATTATACTCTAACACTTTACTGCACACAAGAAAAACATTACCTTTTAGCGTTAAAAGGCAAAAAAGAACAGCAACTGTGCAAAAGTTCCAGTGATGTGTATCAAAAACGGAAATGGACTTTCGGCAGATATATTTTCTTCTGTTTCTCTGTCTTCAGGATCAGATGGAGGAACTGACAAAACAGACACAGACCCGCAATGATAAGATGCAGCTGATGATGGAACAGATCGTGCTGTCCAATAAGAGCAGCCAAAAAGAAAAAACAGATCGGCAAAAAGAATGAAAACAGCTTCCAGATGCCATATCCAGATGTTACCGCTTTGTGCCTGAAAAGTCGAAGTTGAGGAACATCATATTTTGGAGATCTGAAGATCGCAGGGTGCTGGGTACATTACAGGCGCAAGTTCCATGAGGCACTGGAGGTCATACCGAAAGATCTGAGGAAACAGTCTGTTTTGTACCTCATCATGAACCAGATCCGTGCGATTTACCGGGAGGAAGGAAAGCTTTCCGGTCTTTCATCAGACGAACGGACTGCCCATCGACTTTTACATAATAAATTCCGCTGATCCATTTAGATTCCTGCAGCGCTCCGTTCTTATCCATGTAATACCATTTTCCACCGATCTTCTGCCAGCCAGTCTGCATTTTGCCGTTTTTGTTCAAATAATACTTTGTGTTTTCTATGGCGGCCTTCACATCCACATCCGCAGAGGTATTGCTAGAACAACGGCTGCTACCGCTGAAGTTCCCCGTAATAATTCATTTTTTCTTACACTTTTTATGGGTTGCAAGTAAAATTATCAGTATGTAATATATCATACTATACATTCCTTAAAATTACTATTTTTATTTGCGCAGATGGTAAAAAAGCCGGCAGCGATCCTTTCCATTCAGGATCACTGCCGGCTTTTCAGCTGTCTTTTTAGTTTTTAAACGAATGAATCGGTGCCGGGATTCTTCCGGTGCGGTTGACGAATGCCTCGCAGGAGAAGTTGTTGACCGGCATGATCGGTGCATAGCCGAGGAGGCCGCCGAATTCTACGGTCTCGCCCACGCCTTTTCCGATGACCGGGATCAGGCGGACTGCCGTTGTTTTCTGGTTGACCATACCGATGGCAAGCTCATCTGCGATGATTCCGGAGATGGTCGATGCTTTCGTGTCTCCCGGGATGGCGATCATATCAAGACCTACGGAGCAGACACAGGTCATTGCCTCGAGTTTTTCAATGGTCAGTGCGCCGTCGTTGACTGCGTTGATCATACCCTGATCCTCAGAAACCGGGATGAATGCGCCGGAGAGACCGCGACATAGGAAGATGCCATAACACCGCCCTTTTTCACCTGATCGTTCAGAAGCGCCAGCGCCGCTGTCGTTCCCGGTGCACCTGCGTGCTCGAGGCCGATCTCCTCAAGGATATCCGCAACGGAATCTCCGATCGCCGGAGTCGGTGCCAGGAAAGGTCAATGATACCAAACGGAATGTTCAGCCGCTTGGAAGCCTCCTGTGCAACGAGCTGGCCGACACGCGTTACCTTAAATGCGGTCTTCTTGATCGTCTCGCAGAGTACCTCAAAGTTCTCGCCACGTACTTTTTCCAGAGCATGTTTGACAACACCAGGACCGGAAACGCCGACATTGATGATGGCATCCGCCTCGGTTACGCCGTGGAAAGCGCCTGCCATGAACGGGTTGTCGTCCGGTGCATTGCAGAAAACAACGAGTTTTGCGCATCCAAGGCAGTTGTTCTCTTTGCTTGCCTCCGCCGTCTTCTTAATGATCTCACCCATCAGTTTGACAGCATCCATGTTGATACCGGTTTTGGTGGAGCCAAGGTTGATGGAACTGCAGACAAAATCCGTAACAGCCAGTGCCTGCGGGATAGAACGGATCAGAAGCTCATCTGCTGTCGTCATACCTTTGCTTACCAGAGCGGAATAGCCGCCGAGGAAATTGACGCCGACTTCTTTTGCCGCACGGTCCAGAGTCTGTGCAATCGTCACGAAATCCTCCGGCGTTCTGCAGGCTGCTGCGCCGACTAAGGCAATCGGGGTAACGGAAATTCTCTTGTTTACAATCGGAATACCGAACTCGCCCTCGATCTCCTCACCTACGGAAACCAGATTTCTGGCAGTCGTCGTGATTTTGTCGTAGATTTTGCGGTTCAGCTTGTCAAGATTGGAGTCGATACAGTCCATAAGACTGATTCCAAGGGTAATGGTACGAACGTCCAGATTCTCTTTTTCGATCATCTCGTTCGTTTCCTTTACTTCAAACAGATTTATCATGTCGTTTTTCTCCTTCGCTTTAGATACGGTGCATCATATTGAAAATATCTTCATGCTGGCAGCGGATGACAACGCCGATGGAACTTCCAAGCTTCTCCAGATCTTTTGCAAGCTCTGCGTTGGATTTCTCGCTCTTGGAGACGTCCGTTACCATCATCATGTTGAAATATCCCTGCACAATCGTCTGAGAAATGTCTTCGATGTTTACCTGGTTCTCTGCCAGATAATTACATACCTTTGCGATAATGCCCACGGTGTCCTTGCCTACGACAGTGATAATTGTCTTCTTCATGTTTCCATTCTCCTTTTTCTGGTTTTATGTCAAAGCCCCGGAAAAACCGGTAATGGCGGCCTTGCGAAAAACATGGTATGTAGCTCTAAAAATGTATATTTAAACCTCAATTAACGGTGATACTTCGCTTCTTTTAGCGACAGCGAGATGAAAATCACCCGAGTGATACGGATTATCACCCGTTGTGACCTCGCAGGCCACGGTTTCAAAGGCCAGTGCCTCATAATTATTTTCCTTGCTCAGATGGCCGAGCAGCACTTCCTGCAGATTGTCGTGCAGAATCTCGCAGAGGAGATGGCCTGCCGCCAGGTTTGATAAATGGCCTTTCGCCCCGGCGATCCGCTGTTTTAACGGATACGGGTACGGTCCGACCGCAAGCATGTTCTCGTCGTGATTTGCCTCTAACAAAACGGCATCCAGCCCGGTCAGATTCTGAACCGTGTAATTGCTGTAAACGCCAAGATCCGTCGCAATCGCAATCGATTTCCCGCCGGATTCCATGCGGTAGCCGACCGGCTCTGCCGCATCGTGGGAGATCGTAAACGGATGTACGGCGATATCACCCAGCGTAAACGTGTCATCCGCGTGAATCGTGTGGAAAATCCCCTCCGGGAACTTTCCAAGGCTCTTCGTCTGCTGCATCGCCTGAATTGTTCCATCCGTTGCGTAAATCGGAATACCATACCGGCGCGCCAGCACGCCAAGGCCCTGGATATGATCGGAATGCTCATGTGTCACGAGAATGCCGTCCAGCTCCTTCGCGCTGCGATCGAGAACAGCCAGCCCCGCCTCCACGCGCTTTCCGCTGATGCCCGCATCGATCAGAAGGCTTGTGGTCTCGCTTCCCGCGAAAATGCAGTTTCCGCTCGAACCACTTGCAATACTACAAAGTTTCATATTTTTTCATCCTATGGTCTAACTGTTTTTTTGTTTCCTCAAAATCGCCGCTGTTGTCGATTTCAAAATCGCAGTGGCTGCTGAATTCATCCTCGGAGAGCTGATTTGCCATGATTTCGCGTACTTTCTTCTCGGAATAGCCGCGTCCTTCGATCAATCGCTCCTTCCGGACTTCTTCATCCGCATAAATATACCACAGTTCATCACAAATTTCATCATATTTTTCTTCAATTAAGAGTGCGGCCTCCACAAAGACGTATTCCGTCCCTGCTTTTTCCGCAGCTGCAATGGCTTTTTTGATATACCGTTTTACCGCCGGATGAACGATCGCATTCAGGCTTTTAACTTTTCTTCGTCCTGAAAAACGATCTCAGCAATCCGTTTCCGGTCAAGTTCGCCGGTCTCTGTGGTGATCTGTCTGCCGAACAGCTTCACAATCTCTCCATAGCATTCGCCGCCCGGCAGCATCACAAGGTAACCTGCCTCGTCCGCCTGGATCACCGTTGCATCATAATTCTGTCCAAGGTACGTGAGCACTTCGCTTTTTCCGGCGCCCACGCCGCCTGTAATTCCAAAAACTTTCATTCTTTTGTATCCTTTCGCTCCTGGTATGAATGCGCTATTTCGCCTCGTACCAGTTGTTTCCTGTGTGCATATCGATCTCGAGTTTGACAGCCAGATGTGCTGCCCCGGTCATCTCCTCTTCCAGGATCTGTTCTGCCTTTTCGAGCTCGTCTTCCGGCACTTCCAGCAGCAGCTCATCGTGTACCTGAAGAAGAAGTCTGGTCTTTAACTGCTCCTCTTTCAGCCGTTTCGCCACGCGGATCATCGCTATTTTAATAATATCCGCCGCCGTTCCCTGGATCGGCGCATTCATCGCAACGCGCTCGCCGAATGACCGCTGCATAAAATTGCTCGATTTCAGCTCCGGCATCGGCCGTCTGCGTCCGAACATCGTCACGGAATAGCCTTTCTCTTTGGCATCCTCTACGCAGCGGTTCAAAAACTCATGGATACCCGGATACGTCTCGAAATACTGCTGGATATAGGCCTCTGCCTCTTTCCGGCTGATGCCGAGATCCTGGCCCAGACCGAACGAACTGATGCCGTATACGATACCGAAGTTGACCGCCTTCGCATTTCTTCTCTGCAGCGGTGTTACCTCTTCAAGCGGCACATGGAACACTTTCGATGCCGTCATGCGGTGGATATCCTCCGCCTCGCGGTACGCCTCGATCAGGTTTTCATCGCCCGACATATGGGCCAGCACGCGGAGCTCAATCTGGGAATAGTCGGCATCCAGAAAGACACAGCCAGGCTTTGGCACGAAGGCTTTCCGGATCAGACGGCCAAGCTCCATCCGCACCGGAATGTTCTGCAGATTCGGATCGGTACTGCTGATGCGGCCGGTCGCGGTGATGGTCTGGTTAAATGTCGAATGGATTCTTCCATCTTTCCCGATCACGGCCTGCAGACCGTCGGCGTACGTCGATTTCAGTTTGGCAAGCTGGCGGTACTCCAGAATATCGGCAACGAGTTTGTGATCCGGTGCGAGCTTTCGAGCACATCGGCGGCGGTGGAATAACCCGTCTTGGTCTTTTTGCCGCCCGGAAGCTGCAGCTTTTCAAACAGAATCACGCCGAGCTGCTTCGGGGAATTGATGTTGAACTCCTCGCCGGCCTCCTCGTAGATCTGTGCCTCCAGCTCTCCGATCCGCTCCGCCAGCTCAGCTCCGTAAACGGAAAGTGCTTCTTTTTCTGCGGCGATTCCATCCGCTTCCATCTGACGGAGCGTAAACACCAGCGGAATCTCCACATTCCGGTACAGATCCCACATGCCCTGCTCCTTCAGCAGCTTTTCCATGTTTTCCTGTGCGGCAAATACAGCATACGCCTGATGACCTGCATACGACTCCTGCTGTTCCGGCGTCATCTTTCCTGCGGCCGGAATCTTGCTTCCGCCGAAGATCTCTTCCACTGCCGGCACATAGCGGTGTACGTACTCTTTTACGATATCATCGTACGAATACTGTGATTTCAATGGATTTAATAAATACGCGGCAATTCCGGCATCAAACAGATGGGCTTCATCGGCGTCCGGCATATCCTTCAGAAATTCTTTTCCGTCCATGACGCAGAAAACCGGAATCTGCTTCTGCAGCTCAGTCAATTTTTCTTTTAAATAATCTCCGGTCAGGAAACCTTCTGCTGGGAAGTAAACAACATCCGGCTCTCCGCTTCCATACGCAACTGCCATACCGACAAGTGAACGGCTCCGATCTGCCATCGGTCCGTCCTTCGGGGTTTCTTCTGTCAGAAGAGCGGCTCCTGCCTTCTCCTCCTTCGCGATGGTTTCAAAGAGTTCTTCCGCCTCGGAAAAATCCGTTACGGTGCGTAGAAAGACGGCATCCTCTGGTTCTGCATTCGTCTCCTCGAAGCGGCCCAGCAGGTTCTTAAACTCCAGACGTTTGAACATCTCATACGCTTTTGGTGTATAAAAATTCGAGAGTGCCGCTTTTTCACGGTCGAGCTCCACCGGCGCATCGGTATCAATCGTTGCAAGTTTTTTGCTTAATTCCGCCAGATCATAATGATCACGCATCGCTTCTTTTGCCTTGTTCGGTTTGATCTCCTCGAAATGTGCATGCGCATTTTCCAGTGTCTCGTACTGCAGTAGGATTTTCGTCGCGGTTTTCTCGCCGACACCCGGCAGACCCGGGATATTGTCTGCGGTATCGCCCATCAGCGCTTTCAGATCGATGATCTGTTTCGGGAGAAGACTGTATTTTTCCAGCACCTCTGCCGTGTGGTAATTTTCGATCGTCGTCACACGCTTTACGGTCTTTGGAATCCGGATCAGAATGTGGTCCGTTGCAAGCTGCAGCAGGTCGCGGTCTCCGGATACGATCGTAACTTCCATCCTTCCGCCTCGCATTTGCGGCCGAGCGTTCCTAAGATATCATCCGCCTCATAGCCCTCTTTTGTGACAATCTCAATGTCCATTGCTGCGAGCACTTCCTGGATCACCGGGACCTGTTCGCGCAATTCCTGCGGCATCGGCTTTCTCGTTCCCTTGTACTGGTCATACATTTTGTGGCGGAATGTCGGTGCATGGAGGTCAAACGCCACGGCAAGATACTGCGGCTGCTCCTCATCGAGAATTTTAAACAGAATATTCAGGAATCCATATACGGCGTTCGTGTGCAGTCCTTCTGCATTGGACAGATCCGGTACGCCGTAAAAAGCCCGGTTCAGAATACTGTGTCCGTCCAGTAATACGATTTTATCACTCATAATAATCCTTTCAGCCAGGGTAATTCTATCACTTCAAAATAGTGCAGAGCCAGGAGCACCAGAAACAGAACGAGAATCAGCATCAGCACCCGGAAAAACGTATCTTTGTACCGGCGGTGTCTCGCTTCTTCCTCTTTTTTCTCCAGATCGCGTTCCAGAAGTCCTGTCAGATTGTAGGAATCGGGCGCGTCATCCTCGAAATATGCCATCGCACGGTTCACAATAAAATATGTCTCCAGTTCCTCGTGGCATGTATGGCATTTCCGGATATGGGAAATAAACGGTTCCATCTCTTTCTCCGGCATATTTCCCTGCACGTATGGCTGTATTAATTTTTCTGCTTCTTTACAGTCCATAAAATCCTGCTCTCCTTTTGTATCCGGCCAGTGTTTTCCTCTGGCCGTTTTTTCTGCTATCTACCATCATACACTATTTTCTCATAATTTAAAAGAGACAACCCGCCGAAAATGGGTTGTCTCTTGTTCTCTTATAAGATAACTGTTTTCTAGTGGATTTCCATTATGCACGGACAATGTTCGGGGTCTCTTTTCCTGCCTCGAAATCCAGTGCATTCTGCAGTGTGGTCTCTGCAATCGCACGCAGTGCTTCCTCGGTGAAGAATCCCTGATGTGAAGTGATCATAACGTTCGGGAAGGACAGGAGACGCGCTGTGGTGGAGTGCTCCAGAATCTCATCGGAACGGTCCTCGAATACGTTCGGGGTTTCCTCCTCGTATACGTCAAGGCCGACGCCGAAGAATTTTCTTGCACGGATTCCCTCGATCAGGTCGTCTGTCTTTACCAGACCTCCGCGGGACGTATTGACCAGGATCACGCCGTCTTTCATCTTTTTGATGCTCTCGCGGTTGATCATGTGGTATGTGCTGTCCATCAGCGGGCAGTGCAGGGAGATCAGATCACTCTGTGCCAGCAGTTCATCAAGAGTTACGTACGTAACAAAATCTTTTAAGGATTCATTCTGGTATACATCGTAAGCAATGACTTTCATGCCGAAACCGCGGCAGATTCTTGCCATAGCCGCACCGATTTTTCCGGTTCCGACGATCCCGGCGGTCTTCTGATAGAAGTTAAATCCCATCAGTCCGCCCAGGCTGAAGTCGTTTTCTCTTACTTTCGTATATGCTTTGTGCATGTGGCGGTTGACCGTCATGGCCAGTGTCATCGCATGCTCAGCTACAGCCTCCGGGGAGTAACCCGGTACACGGCGTACATCAATGCCGTATTTTGCAGCTGTCTTTAAATCTACGTTGTTGAAGCCTGCGCAGCGCATCAGGATCAGCTTGACGCCTGCCTCATGCAGTGCTTCTACGGTTTTTGTTCCGACATCGGAGTTTACGAAGGCGCACACGGCATCGTAGCCTTTGCCAGGGAAGCGGTTCTTGCAGCAAGGCCGGTTTTAAATATTCCACTTCAATTTCTGGAAACTGCTCTTTGGTTCGGTCGAAAGATTCTCTGTCGTAGTTCTGGGTATCGTAAAATAAAATTTTCATAATGTTTTTCCTCCTCGCTTTGCGGTCATCTTATTGTTCCCGCTTACATGCATTACTATACTTCATTGTTAAAACTTTGTCAATGTATTATTTGTTAAAATTTTATCAATTAGTAAATTTATTTTCAACATCTTTCACAACAGTACAAATTTACTGGATCACCTCGTCCAGGAACCGGGACGGCTCGACTTTCTTTTCAAACCGTTCCTCCACGTAACAGAGCGTCAGCTCTTTCCGGGCGCGCGTCATTCCGACGTAGAACATCCGCCGCTCCTCCTCGATCGCCTCCGCAAGGACTGCTTTCTGATACGGCATTACACCCTCGTTGACGTCAAGAAGATAGACCTTGTCGTACTCGAGTCCCTTGACGCTGTGCAGGGTGGAAACCATAACTCCTTCCGCACTCTCTGCGCGCTGCTTCTGTTTTTCCTTCATCTTCTGCTGGTATTCCTCAATATGTGCAAACCAGCCCTCGATGCTTTTCTGGCTCTTTGCCGCCTCCTGCAGCTCGTCCAAAACGGAAATCAGATCATCCTCTTTCAGATGGCGGTATGCAGCATATTCCTTCACATACTGTTCATAGCCGATCGCATAGCGGATGTAATTGACCGCGCCGAACGGCGATAAATGCGTCAGTGTCGTGATATCCTGCTCCAGTTTGCGGATCCGCTGGCACATCCAGTCTTTTTCTTCGTAATATTCCAGAAGTGCATCGAACGAAACAGTCGCCTCCTCAAAGGCATCCCGCGACAGATAACGGTTCGGGCGGTTGGCAATCTTTAAAAACTCGCCGCGCTTCCGGCTTCCCATCGCAAGATTCAGATACGTCAGCAGATCTTTCGCAATCCAGTGGTCATAGAGATCCGGCAGGGTATCCCGCATCTGGAACGGGATCTGTGCTTCCATCAGTTCCTCTACTGCTGTCCGGCAGCCAAGATTCGTGCGGAACAAAAGCGCCATCTCTTCATACGGACAGCCGTTTTTCTCCGCCTCCCGCAGCTCCTCGGCAACGGCACGCATCTCCTCGCGCGGGTTCTTATATCCCCGGATTGCAACCGGAGCGCCTTTCTCGTTGTCGGTGGAAATCGCCTTTTCATACCGCTTTTTGTTGTGGTGGATCAGGCATTGGGACCGCTTCACGATAAATTCCGTACTACGGTAATTTTTATCGAGCACTACCTGCGCCGCGCCCAGGTAATCTTTCGGAAAATTCAGCATGATCTCCGGCTTGGCCCCGCGGAACTGATAAATCGACTGATCGTCATCCCCGACAATAAAGAGGTTATTTTCCGGCAGCGCCAGCATCCGCACAATCTCATACTGCACGGGCTGATGTCCTGAAACTCGTCAATCAGGATATACTGAAATTTCTGCTGCCAGGCGCGGAGGACCTCCGGCCGCTCCAGAAAGAGACGTTTGCACTGCACCATCAGATCGTCGAAATCGAGTTTTTTGTTCTCCTTCCGCCATTTCTCATACGCCTCATAGATTTCGCGGAACTTTTCCTGCGGCATACAGGCGGAATAGTAATGTTCCAGCGGGATCTGATTGTTCTTCACAGTGCTGATTTCGCGCGCCAGATTTTCCTCGAGATCCTCTTCCTCCAGGTCTCTGGCATAGTGGTTGACCAGCTCGCGCATCAGCCGCTTTTTCTCTTCCTCGCTTAAAATATTGTTGCCGGACATGCGGTACGTATGGCGCAGAATCGCGTAGAATACCCCGTGGAACGTTCCAAAGGTGACCTGGGTACTCGTCTTTCCCATCGCCTTCAAATACCGCTCCTTCATCTCTTTTGCCGCCGCACGCGTAAATGTTACGACAAGAATACGAGAGGCGGAAATGCCGCTCGTTACAAGCTGGCAGGTCCGCCCCGTAATCACTGCGGTTTTCCCCGACCCCGGTCCGGCAAGGACCATCATGGGGCCGGTGGTATGCATCACCGCTTTTTTCTGTGAATTATTATATATCATTTGGATAATTTCTCAATCGCTTTGTCGATGCGGGCAAGAGACTCCTCTTTTCCCAGAACCTCAAGGATTTCCGTTGCGCCGGCCGGTGTCATCTGTTTTCCGGAAAGAGCGGTACGGATTGGCCACATAATATAACCGGTCTTGTATCCTTTTTCTTTTCCGAATGCGCTGAGCATCTCAAAGAGAGCATCATTGCTGAAATCTTCCTGCGCTGCCAGCAGCGGTTTTACTTCCTGAAGAAGTGCAAGGGAGGTCTCCTCGTTTGTCTTCATCTTTTTGTGAGTGTACATCGAAGCGTCGTACTCCGGAACTTCCTCGAAGAAGTCGATGAGGTCTGCAATATCCGGGAATACTTCGATTCTTGTTTTTACCATGGCTGCAATTTTCTTAAAATCGAGCGGACGGTGGACTGTCTTCTGGATATACGGAAGCGCCATCTCATAGAACTTCTCGTCGTCCATTGCCTTCATGTACTCGCCGTTCATCCAGCGGAGTTTTGTCATATCGAAAACGGCCGGAGATTTGCTGATGTGGTGGTAATCGAAGATTTTTACCAGCTCCTCGAGAGAATAGATCTCGCGGTTTCCTTCCGGGCTCCATCCAAGAAGGGCTACGAAGTTGACAATGGCATCTTTTAAGAAGCCCTGATCGATCAGGTCTTCATAAGAAGAATGGCCGCAGCGTTTGGACAGCTTCTGATGCTCCTCGTTGGTGATCAGCGGACAGTGTACGTAAACTGGAACTTCCCAGCCGAATGCCTCGTAAATACGGTTGTATTTCGGGGATGAGGACAGATACTCATTACCGCGGACAACGTGGGTTACACCCATCAGATGGTCGTCGATGACGTTTGCGAAGTTGTAGGTCGGATATCCGTCGGATTTGATCAGGATCAGGTCTTCCAGCTCCTCGTTGTTTACGGTGATATCTCCGTAGATCTCATCGTGGAAGGTTGTGGTTCCTTCGGTCGGCATATTGAAACGGATGACGTACGGTTTGCCGGCTGCCAGATTGGCCTCTACTTCCTCTTTGGAAAGACCAAGGCAGTGTTTGTCGTAGATCGAGATTTCTTTTCCGCCTACGTTACGCTTGCACTGGCTCAGGCGCTCTGCGTCACAGAAGCAGTAATAAGCGTCACCCTGCTCTACCAGCTGTTTTGCGTATTTCAGGTACAGACCTGCTGCATTACGCTCGCTCTGTACGTACGGGCCGCAGCCGCCGTCTTTGTCCGGTCCCTCGTCGTGTACCAGGCCGGTCTCTTTTAAGGTACGGTAGATGATATCAAGTGCGCCTTCCTGGAAACGCTCCTGGTCGGTATCCTCGATACGGAGCATAAAGGTTCCGTCATCGTGTTTTGCGATCAGATACGCATACAGGGCAGTACGCAGGTTTCCTACATGCATCCGGCCTGTCGGGCTCGGTGCAAATCTTGTTTTTACATTGCTCATTTTTCTTTTCTCCTGATTTCTGGTTTTTCTGGAACAATCCTTTTGTCTGTTCCCTTCCACCATTTATTTAGAATGGAAAACAGCCCGGCGTTTCTTCCGAGCTGCACCATCCTTCCACTTTTGCCAGCGGCAATGCTCTTTTTCAGACCTCTACGCCGTGCTGTTTCAAATATTCCATAAAGTCGCCGACGGTAGAAAGGTCTGTCAGTTCGTCGGTGTCGATTTCAATTCCGTACTCGTCTTCTAATGCCATAACCATCTCGTAGAGATCCAGGGAATCTGCACCCAGGTCATCTTTAAAAGAGGTATCTTCGTTGATGCTGTCTGCATCACAGTTGAGCTGTTCTACTAAAATTTCTTTTATCTTTTCTAACATTATTCTGCTCCTTCCTGCCTCTACCCGGCAGCCAGTATTTCTTTCGAAAAAGTGTATCTGTTATTCCGGCATTTGTCAATAGATTTTTCTACTTTTACTGTTCTTCCGCCTGTGCCTCTCCTTCTCCGCTCTTTCCATCCTGGAACACAATAAAGCGGGAGACGCACAGGGCAATGCCGATTTCCGTCAGGATAAAGAGCACCGATGTTCCTCCGTAACTGATAAATGGAAGGGTAATTCCCGTTGCCGGCATCAGTTTCAGAACAACGCACAGGTTCAGAATAACCTGAATGGAAATATGTGCAAAAACGCCGCTCACCATCAGCATTCCATACGCGTCCGGCGCATTCTGTGCAACCACAAACAGACGGTACAGCAGGTAGCCAAACAGCAGCAATACAAGAATCGCGCCAAATATTCCAAGCTCCTCGCAGATGATCGAGAAGATCATATCGTTCTGTGCTTCCGGAATTGTTGTAATCTTCTGCGTACTGTTGCCAAGTCCTTTTCCGAGAAATCCACCGGATCCAATCGCATAAAGTCCCTGCAGAATCTGATAGCTGCCTCCGGAAAGCCATTCATAGATACGATTCGACCGGAAGTCACCGCCTATTCTTTCAAAGATTTGCAGATTATTTTTAAAATGATAATCGCAAAAACGCCAATTACCGCCGCGCCCGGAATCACACGCGCATAAAATTTTACCTCCGGGTCCGCCAGAAACAAAATGACGCAGGCGATGAGTCCCAGAATAATGGCGGTACTCAGGTTGTCCGTCAGAATCCACGCAGCCAGCGCCTGCAGCACGCCAAGTCCGAGGACAATTGCTTTTGCGCGGATGGTACGCATATTTTTTCCCATCTTCAGGATAATGTATGGCAAATACAGAATCAGCCCAGCTTTCCAATCTCCGCAGCTGAAGACTGCCACCGCCGATCCGGAGCCATCTTCTCGCCCCGTAGGCTTCATAACCAAGCGGCGTAAACCTTACCGCCGCCATCAGAAGGAGACTTCCCCAGTATACCAGTGCTGCAATCCGCTGGAACCATACACTATGATAATCTACAAACTTCGACAATATCACAATCCCCACCAGAACAATAGCAGAAAGCCCCGCCTGATGCGTGAAATAATACATATCATTTCCCTTGAATGTACTGGCCGCCTCGTAGGCACTCGCGCTGTACAGCATAATCAGTCCGAAGCTGACCAGCAAAATAGTGCAGGCCAGCAGGTTATAATCATAAAAATCCGAAGGAAGTTTTTTCTTCCTCTTTTTCTTCTTTTCTTTCTTCTGGGATGGCATGTTTACTTTCTCTGCCATGAAGTTTCCACCTCCATTGTTTTACTCCATTTATTTCAGTGCATAGCCAAGCAGGCTGACAAAGCCCGGATTTCGGTCGGTCGTTCCGAGGATAACCTTACGCACCAGCTCCGGATCGTCCGTGATAATGTTGTCCACGCCGCAGTTGACCATCCGCTGCATATCTCCCTGATAATTCAGCGTCCAGGCACAGACTTCTTTACCAAGACTGTGCGCATGCTCTACAAAGCTTTCTGTGATGTACGTATATTTTACAGAAAAGAAGTCCGCCGCGTCCATATCCTCCAGGCCTCCGTACGACATTTTCATCGTATACCCGGTCTTGATATCCGGATTGATTTTCTTTGCCTGCCTGAGGAAATTGTAGTTCATGGAAGTCAGCACACACTGATCCACAAAGTCATTGTCCTCGATGATTTTCACCACTTTTTTGACAATATTCTGGTTGTGGCCGTTGTATTTTACTTCAATATTCAGGTTGATTTTTCCTTTCGCGTACGCGATGACTTCTTCCAGCTTCGGAATCTGCTCGCCGCGGAATTTTTTGTTGAATCGTACACCGGCATCGAGCTGGCTGATTTCATCGTAGGTCAGGGTCCAGATGCTGGCATTCAGACCGGTTGTCCGCTTCAGATTTGTGTCGTGCATAAGGACAATCTCACCATCACTCGTCTCCTGTACATCGATCTCCGCGTAATCCGACATGCTGTCCACTGCATATTTGATCGCGCTCATCGTATTTTCCGGTGCTTTTCTGGCTCCGCCCCGGTGCGCTGACACCGAAATATACTGGGAGGAAGCCGTTGCCTCTGCACGTGTTGCGCGCATGGCATATACAAGATAAACCGTTTCTCCCGCCAGCATGGCGATCGTGAGAACCACCGCCGTTACCGGACCGCAGAAGGTGCGTACCAGCTTCGAGCTCGGCTTTTTCGTTGTCCGGCTCTTCTGGTAGCCTTTCGGGAGGAACGGATAAAAATCAGATACAGATACGTAATGCTTCCGACAAGGCCGAACGCTCCGCCGATCAGGCTCATCGTCGATTTGACCCAGTCACCGTAGACGATGACGGTACTGACAACGGTAGACGGCGTTTTCACCAGCTTTGCATAGGCAACGACAGCCGTTCCGAAAATCAGATACAGAACCCACGTAATCAGAAAAATCATCACCTGGAAAGAGACGTTGATGCCAAGCTCACGCAGCACGCGTTTTTCCAGGGTCTGGCGCACCCGCAGATGGGTATTTTTCTCTTTTTCCGTCATCATGCACCGGAACGGGATGGTGTAGGAAAACACAAACGAGAACGCGACAAGCAGAATCGTCAGCACCACCGGAATCCAGTATGCCGGGAAGGCATTGTAAATCTTCGTCAGGGAAACCTGAAGCAGTTTCATACTGCGGATGGCGCTGTAGCTGCTGTGCAGCCAAAGGTACGGGAAGCTCGCTGCCATGTAGAAAAACCAGGTCCACGGGCGGGCGCGCATAAACTGCGCGGCTCCTCTTCCGCCGGCAAGCATCATGACAGGAACGGAAATCCGTTTTCGTTTCCAGGAGGCTCCAGAGCCGCCATGACAGCATAGATTTCAAACAGCATACAGAAAAAGGAAACAAGCAGAATTCCAAAAATCAGCAGAAGGGTCAGCGGATGCAGCATGATCTTGTTGAAGTTTTCCGATGTCATATAGCTCGTTCCCAGCTGTTTTAAAGAAAAGTTGATCGCCGCATTGGCGAGTCTTGAAACCAGCTGGCTGGAAAACAGGCGGTAGACCGTCTCAAATATCACGATGCTAAGCAGGTTTTTCTGCAAAAGTTTCCATGCCATATTCAGATAAATTCGTATCATTCCTGCATTTTTTACTGCCTTTTTTCTCATCTGCTGTTGTTCTCTCCTGTCAGCCGCAATTCCCCCCGATGAATCTGTATGCAAAAATTACCTTTATTTTTTCTCTTTTGTATTTTACATTTGACACTTCGAGTCTTTTTTGAAGCTCTTTTTCTTTCTGTTCATTTTAAACTATCTTCCAGTATAACACAAAACCGGGTCTTTGAGTATTCTTTTTTCTATTTCTGGTTGCACCACTTCTGCAGTTTTTTTACCATGGCGGATGGGCTGCTTACTGTGCCGTCGATCGGCGTGCCGAGTTTTTTCTGCCAGGCGAGGATTGTCTGCGGACCGATATAGCCGTCCATGCCGGCCGATGCCCATTTCTGCATTTCTTTTACAAGGGCCGATCCGCCTTTTGGCGTACTGTCCCACTCGGCGGCTGTGATGCCATCACAGAATTTCCGGTTGACGGCCAGCTGATTGCTGATTTTTCCATCCTGCGGTGTGCCGAAAAGTTCCTGCAGACGGCGCGTCAGATTTTCGCCCCAGATTCCGTCCTCTGCGACTGTCTTTCCGGATGACTTTGCTGTCTCTGCCGATTTTTCTTTTGCGGGACCGGCATAACGGCAATACGCTGTATGGCAGTTGACCCAGCCTGCCCCTGAGAGAAGCCGTCCCCAGCTTGTGTTCTGGATTTCCGTCACCGTGTAGCTTCCCTGATCCCGGATCGTTCCGGCAATCCTGCTGTCCGCATCCGGTGCCTGACGGATGTTGAGGGCCGCTGTCTGCACCTGATAGATCCCGGCGCATACGTTTTTCCTGTTCCGCTGCCTGCTGTTCCCGTTCCTGTGCTCCCTGCACCGCTTCCGATCATCCGCTTCATGCGGTCCCAGTCACCGCGGTTCATGATCTGGCTCGGACAGTATTTGCTGCAGATGTCATAATGACGATAGACTCTTTCCAGCGGAATCCCCGTCTCCCGCATGATCTCCCGCACCAGTGCCGCAGTATTCTCAAATGCTTTTTCATAATTATACCCGGCCTGCACACACATCTCCACACCGATGCTGTTCTTGTTGCCGTACTGCTGAAACAGATTTTTTCCGCCGTAATTAATGCCGACATGCCAGCACCCCCGGCTGTGCGGTGCCGCCTGGTAGGCTGTGTCACCGTCATCGACGTAATAGTGTGCGGAAATGTTCTGGAAATTCCCGTCATGCTGTGCTCGCGCATGTGCCCGCGCATCGGCACCTGCTGCGAAGTTGTCGGTGTTGTGGACTACGATACATTTGGGATTGTTTTCCGCATACGTATTCTGATTTCCAAGATACGACCGATCAATTCTCATATTCTCCCCTTTCTGATGGTTCAGACTGCCCGGCATAACACAGATTTTTTGAAGCGCCGTTCACTCCGGCTTATGGATCTGCTTGATAATCTGATTCACATAATTGCTCAGCCCCGCCACCAGAATCCCCTGCGTGACCGCCGTAAAAACCGCCATCGCCCCTCCTTCGCCGTCTCAATCTCACTCGTCGCCATCACCCAAACCGCACACAGCACCATGCTGATGCCGCCTAAGATCAGCGGAATGTACTTATTCTTCACCGCCTGCGCCTGCCGCAAAGCAACACCGAAAAATACAGCACGAACGCAACGACGATGAGTTCGGGCTTTACATAATTCATTGCTTCCATGGAACATCCTTCTGACTGTTCTGTTTTGAATGATCTTTTTTCTATATTATGATGGGATAATGATTTACGACTGGATAAGATTTTCTTACTGTAAACCCAAAAATCCCACCTGTTTTTCAGATGGGATTTTCCAGTGGTGTGCTGTTCTTTGATTTTTAATTTACTATCTTGTGCAGCAATTCCCCTGACCTGCTCCTGGCTGCGTTGCCGCACAGAAAGTCTTTGCATCAAACGACGGATTAAACGCATAAAAGTTCTTCGAATTCAATTCGTCCTGTACAGAACGCAGTGCTTCACCAAAACGTTGGAAATGCACAACCTCACGTGCCCGCAGGAAACGAATCGGATCTGCAACTTCAGGATCTTTTACCAAACGAAGGATGTTATCATACGTTGACCGGGCTTTCTGCTCCGCAGCGAGGTCTTCGAACAAATCTGTCAAAGGATCACCTTTCGACTGGAACTCACAAGAATTAAACGGAACTCCGCCAGCCGCCTGTGGCCAGATTCCGGCTGTGTGGTCTACATAGTAATTAGCAAAACCGGAATTCTGAATTTCTTCCAGCGAAAGATTACAGGTAAGCTGATGAACGATCGTGGATACCATTTCGAGATGAGCTAATTCCTCGGTACCAACATCATTCAACACCCCCGCTACAATTCGGTTCGGTGCTGTGAAACGCTGAGAGAGATACCGCATGGATGCGCCCATCTCTCCATCCGGGCCACCGGAATGCAATAACAGATGATATATTGTAACTGTAAATATTTCGATGATACAATATGTTTCCCGGGTAATTTGCCCGGGATTTTTTATTGCATTTCTTCTATATATATGTTATCATAGCACGTGACCAGAACACACAAAATGGTCAGAAAAAAGAACAATTCTTTTCGCCGCGTAGCTGCGGCGTTTCTTTTTGCCCCGGAGATCCCCGGGGCTTTTTTGTTGGCCGATTACTGGCGATTGCACCATCCTGCAGGGCGCGTACCATCGCGGATGGATTGCTGATCACACCATCAACTGTGTGCCGAGCTTGCGCTGCATCGCGCGGATGGTCTGTGGTCCGATGTATCCGTCAGCAGTTACCCCCGACCATTTCTGGATGGCCTTGATCAGAGCTGATCCGCCGGACAGATGATTGCTCCACTCGGCCGCTGTGATACCGACGCAGTATTTCTTGTTTGTCGTGGGCTGGTTACTGATTTTCCCGTCCACGCCGGTTCCGAAGATCTCCTGCAGGCGGCGGGTCAGCTCCGGTCCCCATACTCCATCAACTGATATCGCTTTTGCGGCCGGCTTCTGAACGGATGCTGTACCGCCATAAGTGCAATACTTAGTATGGCAGTTAATCCAGCCAGCGCCAGAGAACAGCCGTCCCCAGCTCGTATTCTGGATTTCAGTGACGGTGTAGCTGCCGCGGTCTTTGATTGTTCCGACGCATCGGCTATCTGCATCCGGCTTTTCCCGAATATTCAGGTCGGTATTGACTTTGTAAACTCCCGGATCATATGTTTTCTTCTCCGGCTGCTTCGGCGTATCCGAAGAGCTGGAACTGATCAGCTTCTTGAAGCGTTCCCAATCTCCATTATTCATGATCTGGCTCGGGCAGTGCTTGCTGCAGATATCATAGTGCCGATATACTCGGGATGCCGGGATGCCGGTCTCCTGCATGATCTCTTTGACGACCGTGGCTGTGTTCTGGAAGGCCTGCTCATAGTCATATCCTTTTTGCACGCACATTTCCACGCCGATGCTGCTACGATTTCCATATTTTCCAAACAGATTCGTTCCTCCGTAATTGACGCCTACATGCCAGCATCCGCGGCTGTGTGGTGCTGCCTGATACGCCGTTTCTCCATCATCAACGTAATAGTGGGCAGACATATTGGACAGCTCACCATTATGCTGCGCTTCTGCGTGTGTGCGGGCATCGGCGCCCGCTCTGAAATTATCTGTGTTGTGGACTACAATACACCGCGGATCGTTCTCTTCGTAGGTGTTCTGGTTGCTGATATAAGATCTGTCAATTCTCATGATACTTCCCTTTCTCCGGCAGATTTGCGCCGGCGCAAAAAAAGGACGGTTGTCAGCCGCCCTCACTCTGTTTTCTGTGTCTGCTTAATAATCTGATTTACATAGTTACTCAGTCCAGCAACGAGGATTCCCTGCGTGACCGCCGTAAATACTGCCATTGCCGCCTGCTGACCGGTGCACACCTCACTGGTGGCCAGCACCCAAATCGCGCAAAGTACAATGCTCACACCACCCAGAATCAGTGGAATATACTTGTCCTTTACAGCCTGTGCCTGTTTCAGGCCCATGCCCAGGAAGTACAGGACAATAGCTACAATGATCAGTTCTGGTTTTACATAATTCATAATCTGTTCCATATTTTTTATCCTTTCTGCTCTAAGTCATTGATTCTGTGGTTGGCAACTTTGATCTGCTCTTCTTGTACTTTAAGTTCCTGTTCCAGAGCATACGTTCTTTCTACTACATTATTATGCTTATCGACCCGTTTCGTGAGCTCTTCCAGCTTGTATTCCATCAGTGCCCGTGTCTTTTCCTGCTGACTGTGGTTACTGATCAGGCAGACCACAAGTGTAACGGCGGCACTGATGCAGGCTGATATGATTGTTTCCATATGTTTTTTAGTTCTCCTTCTTTTAAATTAGCAAAATCTTTCTTCGGTGCTACTCCACCGATTCCTTTGCTTCCAGATCTGCAGTATACTTATCATACTCATCCCAGATGTCGTTCTCGAATTTGTCAACAACATCATCGATATCCTTTTTATTGGCACGATACTTTCTACCGTTGTTGATGTAGCGATTGATGATTGGAACATCCGGATGTTTTGCATCCATATTGGCGTCCATAGACACAACGGTCTCGCCGTCAACTGTGATGATTCCAGAATAATGAATGTCCTTTGTGTAAGTTGCTGATACTGCCATATTTTTGTCCTCCTAAAAATTAATTTGTATCTCCAGAGATATTATCTCTCATGGATTCAAGTTCACTTCTTAGATCCGCAACCTCTACTTCAAGGTTCGATCTTCTTTGCTTTTCGAGTTGAAGCTCATGCGTTATTATCGCAATCAAATTAGTATATACCATACTATAAGTATCAATATAGCTATCCTCAGTGTTCTTCCTGTCGTGGTGTACCAGATCCAGCTCGTCTTCTCGGATTCCGAGTTCTCGCATGGCTTCTACGACATCCTGTGCGACGAATCCATAACAAATGCGCCCATCACCGTCAATCATCCGATACTGAACTGGTTTTAAGCGATCGAACAGCTCTGAATGAATATCCGTCTTATTGATCTTGCTCTCACCGAGTGGAAATATGTTTGTTTTGGCGCGGCGATCGGATGTGACTTGTGGGGAGTTTTTAACAATCAAACGCTCCCATACTCTTCCACTATCTCCTAACATAATCTTTTCGGAGTACGCCTTGGTCGGTGCGAACGCTCCAGTATACACTCCTCCAGACCAGCCACAGCCATAAAATTCGACCTCTGCCTGATAACCTTTCTTCTTTGATTCAAGAATAATGCTACCGTTACCAATATCGAAGTTTGCTTTGTTGTTGGCATCCGAGTAAGCATTTACAACAAAAGAATCGTCAACAGCTCCGGCTATACAGCTTCCAGAAGAACTTGATGTCTCCAATACAGATTCGTGGACACCTTTAATATCTACATATTCGCTCTGGATTGACAGAGCCGCATTGCCGGATTTTGTTTCAACCAAAATCTTACCGACACCGCCACATAACTCAATAACCGCATCTTTTGCGTTCTTTCCAAGCTGTATCAACTTATCACCATAATATGCGAGTGTCGTTCCTGCCCGGTTAAGAATCTCAAATGCTGATGCTGAAATCTTAGTCCGATAACCAGACCAAGATCCGCTGGTTTTATTACCAACTTCCAATCCGGTCCCATCAGTAAACTGCATAAAGTTGGTGGCTGTTTTTGCTGCTTGTAAAGGATTCGCATTAATTGAACCAGATGGTAAAGAAGCTAATTTGGTTGATGTCCACGTCACTGTATATGGACCAGAACCTTGAGTATAGTTAAATACTCTCAGATGTCCCCACGATTCATTTAATCTTGTTATAAGGCCCCACGTTGAAGTAGTCTTTTTATAAATCCATAATGACCATCCGCCTGAAGATCTTAGGAAATCCAATCCAGGATCTGAGTTATTTGCAGAGATAAAACTAAACTGGACATCTGTTGTCTCAAAACCTCTGCCACCAAGTTTAAATGTTGTTGGCTGATTTGCATACGAACCTGTGATCTTTATTGTAGCAAATTCGACATAACGATTTGACTCACCGTTTCCATTTACCGTATGCACTACCTGATTTGCGTCCTTACCTGCAGCGCCCTGTGGACCTTGAGGACCTGTTGCGCCGGTTGCACCTTTATCTCCCTGAGGACCTTTATCGCCTTTTACACCTTGAGGACCTTGTGGTCCCTGAGGACCAGTTGCTCCTTTATCCCCTTTACTTCCCGTGACGCAAACTGCTGTTGTCGTTGAAGTCGTGTTGTCAGTATAGGTAATCACCGATCTCGTCCAAATATATTTACTGTTCTCCCATCCAGGATAAGTCGTGCTCCACGATCCGCCGGACATGGCTGTTGCTGACGTTGATTTGTAATACTGTTCTACAATAGATTTAACGCCTTTACCGGTTGCACCAGTCCCTCCAGTATCTCCCTTATCACCTTTGGCTCCAGCCTCGCCTTTGATTTTTGCCCACTTATACATTCCGACACTTGTAGGATCATCTTTTGCATAGTCCACGCATGTTCCGATATAAGCGCCAATATCCTCACCACTGTTCCCGGTGAATGTCTTCCCACCGTCATTACTATATTTGATGTGCAGATAACTGGTTTTCCCGTCTGCTCCATTGGTACCTGAAATCCCCTGTTTTCCCTGTGGCCCCTGCGAACCTTCCAGCTGTTGCCAGCTGTACTTCTTCGGATCATCCGAATCCGTCTGTGTAAAATCCACATACGTTCCAATGTATTTTGACGGTGTCTCTGTCATCTGAGACGCAGAGGTCGGATTCGAAACCGCAGAATATTTGATGTGAAAATACGTCGTTTTTCCATCTTTTCCGTCAGCGCCTTTGGGTCCCTGAATTCCCTGGTCACCTTTTTCACCCTGCAGGCCGCGCAAGCCCTGCGGACCTGTTCTCCCTTAATTTTAGCCCATATATACGAGCCAACTGTCGTCGGATCCGTCTGATTGAAATCGGTACATGTTCCAACATAATCTCCCGGTGTCTCACCACTGTTCGCTGTAAAAGTTTTACCCCCATCATTGGAATACTTGATATGAAGATAGGTAGTTTTTCCGTTCGATCCATCTTTCCCAGGAAGGCCCTGCGTACCTTTTTCGCCCTGTAACCCCTGAAGCCTATACCATGTATATTTTCCAGGATCGTTTGAATCCATTTCCGTAAAATCCACGTAGGTACCAATATAAGTGTTGGGAACCTCTGTCATCTGGCTTGCAGACGTCGGATTCGAAACTGCAGAATACTTAATATGAAAATATGTTGTAGCTCCGTTCTGTCCATCTTTTCCAGCAATACCTCGCTCCCCCTGTGGTCCCTGGATTCCCTGCAGTCCCTGCGTGCCCTGCGGTCCTTGAATCTTTGTCCACTTGTATTTAGATGGTCGGTAGAATCTGCCTTTGTATAGTCCGTATACACACCGATGTACGTCTTACCGGTTGATTCAGTAATAGAAAAGCCTGTCTTTCCATCCGCACTCGTTGCATAAGCGATATGAAAATACGGTGTTTTTCCATCTGCTCCCGGCTTTCCTTGGATTCCCTGCGTACCATCGGCACCTTTAATCTTACTCCAAGCATATTTCGTTGGGTCTGTGCTGTCCGCTACGACCTCATCTACATACATTCCGACATAATCACGATCCGAATCAGAAACGGAGAAACTGACCTTTCCATCAGAGCTATTTGCATAAGCAATATGCGTATACGTGGATTTGCCACTTTCGCCCTTTGGTCCCTGGATTCCCTGATCACCCTTATCGCCCTGCAGGCCGCGCAGTCCTTGCTCGCCCGGATCTCCCTTATCTCCTTTCGGCCCCTGAAATTTGCTCCAACGATACTTCGCCGGATTGGTGCTGTCAGCCTTGGTAAAATCCACGTATTGGCCTATATACGTTTTATCGACGGCGTTGGTTGTCGAAAAGCCTGTCTTTCCATCCGCGCTTGTTGCATAAGCGATATGCAGATAACTGGTTTCACCATTCGCACCGTTTTCTCCAGGGGTTCCATCGGCGCCGTCCTCTCCGTCATCGCCCTGAAATTTTCGCCAGGTGTACTTGGTCGGATCTGTACTGTCCTCCAATATATAGTCCACATAGGTACCGATATATTTTCCTGTATCCTTCCGCAACTGATTTGCTGTCGGGTTCGGAACATCAGCATATCTCACATGGAAGAAACTAGTCAGACCATTCTTTCCGGGCTCTCCCGCAATTCCCTGCTCTCCAACAACCTTTACCCAGGTATAGATGCTCGGGTCTGTAAGTACCGGCTGTTTTGTCGTCTGGTTATAGGCAATGCCATATATTTTTCCCACTTGAGTTAAGTGAAATTCCGCTGCCTGTTTCTGAATCGCCAAAAACAACCCAGGTATAAAAACGTCCGGTTCTGTGCCAGTTTTTCGAACTGAGCAGCCAGTTCCACCATTTTATCTGATATACCGCTTGATTTTGCCTTGTAATCTCCAAGCGTAGCGGTATATTCATCGTTCGCAGCTGAAGACTCCAGCTTCATGATACGTGCCGACAAATATAGTTCTCCTGCATCGTCCACGACGTTCACTGTATCACCAATCCGGATTCCATCCGGCAGATACGCAAGTTCAACCTCATAGGATACCGCTGCATCATAGATCTTTTTCAGCTTTGAAACTGCCCGGTTGCAGAGTTCTGACTGACTGGTGGTATCGTAGGAATATGACTGGACAATATGCCCTGTTCCATTTCCCTTTTCAGACAGATACCTGCTCCATTTTGCCACAGCGCTCCTGGAATACAGCGTGCTGCCGGATAAATAGATGTCGCCATCATCGTATTTGTATCCCTTTAAAGTGATTGGCGTCTCGCTTTCCTCCGGATAACCTCCTGTAACGGACAGTGCAGTCGCCAGATCTTCCACAGAACTCTTTACAATGATATTGTTGATCTCCCGATTGATCCGCAGCTCCCTGCCGCTGTCTGTTCCCCGTTTTTTATGTAGATTGATATACTTGTGCCGGATCCGCAGCCGATCGATCTCAAAACTGTACGATACCTCCGCGTCAAACTGTGTGGCAACACTCAGAATTCTCTCCGAAGCTGTTGTTTCCCCCTCCCAGGACAGTTTTCTGTTCAGATTGCTGACCTCGTTCAGTCCTACTTCAAAACCGGAATCGTAGCTGAATTTCTCAACATAGTAGCTCGCTGGATATGCCTTGTCTGCTTTGTATTCGCCAACTGTCTCGTTCAGGAGATCCATACCGGCATCCTCGGCATAGATTTCTACTTCCTGTTTGAAAATATTTTCTTCGCTGGTAATGATCGTATAAAATTCCTGCTCATCGCCATTCTTCCGAAGAATATAATTGCCAACAGAACCATACTGTTTCGCATCATTCCGCGTGCTCGCCGTGTAATTCAGCGTAAATTCTAGTGTAGCAACACCTGCTTCCACCTCTTCTGTTTTCAGATCATCAGAAATGTACAATCCCTTCGGTAGCTCTGTGCTTGCCTGCCCAAGGACATTCATATGTCGGTCCGCAAAATATAAAATCATAGAAACACCTCCCTGTATTTCATTGTGTATGTTGGCTGTGTTGCCCAGTCCGATGCAATGCATTGGATCTGATTCATTCCAGGCTGCAGGCAAAAGTTCTCCCAATCGTTGCCCAACGCACCAAGATCCTGTCTCGGAAGTCCCTGTAACATGACCTCTCCATTGCTACAGTCAGCTGTCAAAACCTGATTTACCGAAAATTTATTCGGAATATCACGCCATTTTTCTACATTGTCAATTCTCACGAAGATGCCGCGGAAATAATTTCTGGTGACAAGCTGATTTCCTGTATTTCGACTTCCCCACTGTCCCAAATACAATTTCACTGTTGCCACTTTCACATCTTTTAATTCTGGAACTGTAAATTCCGGATAACTGCCCTTCCAGAAAAACGTATTTTCTCTCCATGTTTCATCATGTCGCTTGCGCATACGTTTGGCTGTATGGGTTTGCATCTTTTCGATGGCAAGGTTCAAAAGTATATGTTTTGACGATACGCGGGTTGTTTCCACCTACCCACATATTCATGTGCGCTGTGTTTCCGATCGTATCGGTTTTGTATATCTCCTGGCAGCAGATCATTTTTCCGTTCGCATCGCAGAAAGCAATCGCCTGGCAGCCCGTCTGCCCCATAAGACCAGTTTCAAACCAGCTGTTCATGTAACAATAGAGGTGCGTCGCTCCCTTTGCTCCATTGGAATCTACCACATCAATAGATTTCATAGCTCCATTCCAGCCGTTTGTGTTTGGACTTACATATCCACTGCTGGCCAGATACAGACCTTTGATGCTGTCTACGCTCATGACACCCAGCTTTCCAGCCGTCTTGCTGTTACTGTATAAGAAGTTGCTCCCTGTATCATCTTTCCACGCCGCATCCTGTGACCAGACATATTGGTCAGCATAGCTTGTTATCAGTTCGCTTTTTTTGTATGTTTCTCCGTTCAACTCATCCGGATCACCGAACTGAAGAATTTTCTTGGAGTCATTTACAAAACCTACTACTCCATTTTCACTGTGCATTACTGCCTGAAGCTTTGGAAAGGCCCGATAAGTGCCGTTGTACGACACAATGAACGTTTTTCCGTCATCCGCAGTCGGATTCACCGTAAATTCTTCCACCGAATACTTGAATGGATCCGCGCAGTAAAATTCCAGCTCCGCAGTGATCGCATTTCTTCCCGCCGGCACTTCACTCGTTCCCTGCTTTGTTCCGATATAATATTTGTCCGGTTCATCTGCAAAAATCAACGTTGCCTGTTCAGCATCCAGCAAGGCATTCAGCTTGTTATAGGCGGCCCGGAAAGCTCCGTTGTCTTCTGCAATCAGCTGATAGCCTACCACGATCGTCCTTGCCGGATATCGTTTTCTTCTGTATCTCGCACCGTCTGATGTTCCAACTTCCAGATTCATAAGTTCTGTGTCGATAATTTCCCGGCCGGACACATACAGTGTCCGGTATCCGGGAATCACATTTTCCAAATAGTTTCCATTAAACATGAGAGCCTCCGAAGGCAGGTTCTGCCCTGGGTACCGCTCTGTGGTATCTACAAAGTTATACATTAGTTCTCCTGCCTTTCTTTCGGTTCTCCCTTGTCTCCTGTTTCTCAATTTCTTCTCGCGTATACGTTGCGGTCGCCTTTCCGATCTCTCTTCCGTCCAGATTAACCGGTACGTAGATGGTATACTTTCCGCTGCTGCTGTACTGGTAACTGTCGTTCAGATCTTCATAGCCTGTTCTAAGGCTCATCCCGATTTCCGGCACAGGTGCAAGCTCTGGAATTTGTATCAGTTCCATAGCTGCCTGTTTTGCTTCCTGGACATGATCCATAAGCCCGTTGATCCAGCCGATTCCAAAATAACTACCAAGCTTATCCGCAACCCGTGACGGACTGTGAATCTGTGCTTTCGCGCGGATTGCCGCCTCTGCAGCAGCCGCAAGCTGTGCCGCCACTGCTCTTACATAGCCAACCTGACTTGCCATACCGTTAGCGAGACCCATGCCGATGTAAGCACCGCTGTTATAGGCCCCACCTGCCGATGATCGCATGGTAATTACGATTGAATTTGACATTGTTTCTGCTGTAGAAACCGCCCTTGACATTCCAGCTGAAACGCCATTATTAAAATTATTTCCAACCGCATTTCCAGAAGTCTTCGCTTTACTTTCACCTTGGGAAAACTGCTTAATCAATGCACTGATCGCAGATTTCGCCTTGTTTCCCAATGCATCCAGCCCAGAATTCACAACATTCACGCTGGAGCGCATACCTGTAAGCGATTTTTCAGCGCTTTTCGCATTTCCGGCGATTGACTTCATACTGGAATTTACTGATTTCAGAGCAACTACCATAAGACCGGTTCCTGCGGCTCCGGCCACCATTGCCGCTGCAAATACGCCAACTGTTACAGCTGCCGCGCCAGAAGATCCTGCCAAAATCACAAAAACTGCACTGGCCGCAGTACCAGATCCAAGTAACGCCGCCAATCCGTCCGCGCTGGCCTTTGCGCCAGCCGCTACAAGTGGAAATGCTGCTCCCATAATCGTCAAACCTGCACCTGCCATCACAAGCGAAGCTCCAAGCACCGCTGCTCCGGCAGCCAATGCAATTACTCCTGCGGCTGCAGCCAGTGCAGTTACGCCGACCAACGCAAGACCAACTCCGAGCACGGTTGCGCCAACTCCTCCAACAGCAGCTCCGGTGCCAAAAACAATCATGCTTGTGCCAAGCTGAGCAATAGCTACCGCTCCCTGGCTTCCATATTGTACAATTGAAGGAAGAACAGCGGACACAACCGCCAATGCCGCGCTGGCAATCAACGCACCTGTTGCTACCAAAACAATAGCGGCTCCAAATGCAATAAAGCCAACTGCTCCCGCTGTTAGTGCTGGTCCAAGAGCAGCCGCTCCAACTGCCAACAAAGCGATTGCCGCAACCATGCCAACCATACATCCAATAGCCAGCGGACCGGCATTTGCAAGATTAATAGCCGCCAAGGATAACAAACTGATTCCGGCTGCTGCAATTAATACCGCAGCGCCAAACGCAACAAATCCAACCGCTCCGGCCGAAAGCGTTGGCGCTACACTCTTGGCCACCAGCATCAAGCCGCCAAGTGCAACCACCATTCCTACCATTACGCCGATAGCCAGCGGACCGGCACTCGCCAACTGAATCGAAGAATATGCCAAAAGTGCCAAACCTGCGCTAATCATTAGCACAGCCGCTCCCAACGCCAGAAGCGCCGGTGCCATCGCTGTTAATTTCTTTGAACCGCCGGACATAGATGAAAACATTTTCGTCATACCAACTGCGAGCCTACTACCACGCCAGTCAAACCGGCAAAAACAGCTATTGCCCCCGGACCAGCATTGGCTACTGCAATTGCCGACTGTGCAAGCAAGTAGAATCCTGCGCTGATCGCCAGCACTCCAACGCCCATCATCATAAAAGCCTTGGCAGACGCTACCATTTTCTTCGCACTACCGCCGCTGGATTTTCCAACCGCCTCCTGGCCTTTTGAAACACCAAATAGCCAGGTGCGATTTTCCCGAGTCCAGCCTTTGCCAGCCCTCCAACAGCTCCTGTAAATGCGCCAACAAATGGTGCTACAGCCTTAACGATTTTAAAGCCTTTATATGCAATCAAGAGTTTCGGAAGTGCCACCGCTACTTTTGCAATCGCGTCCGAATGTTTTTCCAAAAATCCCGAAACTGCTACAATTCCATCTTTGACCTCTCCCAAAGTGGTAGAGAAATTTTCAATACTTTCTGTGCTACCAAAAGAACCTGAAAGCTTCTTGATATCTCCTATGATCGCCCCAGCCGCATCGCCCAGTGCCATTCCCGCTTCCAATGCGTCCGTTTTGAAAATATCCCAATATGGTTTTGCTTTCTCAACCATTGATTCTATTTTATCGACAGCCTTTTCGATCCCTTTTCCGCTGGCAAGCTTTTCATCAATTTTTCCAACCGTCTCAGTTGCGATGCCAACCAAACCTCTCATTTTTCCGCCAACCTGGTTGAATGCAGTAATTCCAAGTCCTTCCATAGCAGACTGCAGTTTCACGCCATCGTGCTGAAGATTATCCATTTTGATCTCTGCCATTTCTTTGGCTGCACCGTAACTGTTATAAATGGCATTGGTTAACTTGTCAAAATCCTCTGGTGCCGCACTCACGATTGAAAGCAGACCTGACATACCCTCTTTTCCAGCTAACGTAGCAGCGTATTTGGCCTTTAACGCTCCCTCTGCTCCATAAGCCTTTTCCGTTAAATCTGCTAATGCTTCATTATACTTCTTTTCTGTCAGTTCTCCATTGGCATACTTTTCGTCAAGTTTTGCAAGATTCTCTTGGAACTGATCCATTGGCATTTTGCATTGTCCAAATGCACCGCGCAGATCGGTTACAATGTCCATCAGAGACTTCATCGAGCCATCACCATTCTGCAACGATATGCCCAAATAATCCATTGCGTCACTGATATCATCTGTTGGCTTTGCAAGATTCGTCAGAATAGTTCGAAGGCTACTTCCGGCCATGCTGCTTTTCAATCCTGATGAAGCCATGAGACCGAGAGCGATGGCTGTATCTTCTACACTATAGCCTAACGATCCAGCTACCGGAGCCGCATATTTAAATGATTCACCCAACATGGCAACATTTGTATTGGAATTGGCCGAAGCCGCTGCAAGAACGTCAGCAAAATGTGAAGCGTTAGAAACTTCTTTCGTAAAACCATCTTTAATAATTTTGGTTGTGCCATCTGCTGATAAGCCGAACGCTGTCATCGCATCTGTTACAATGTCAGAAACGCCTGCCAAATCTTCTCCCGACGCTGCGGCTAGATCCATTACACCTTCGATTCCATTTAACATATCCTCAGTTTTCCAGCCGGCCATTGCCATATACTCCATCGCAGAAGCTGTCTCGCTTGCGGTGTACTGCGTGGATTTTCCAAGCTGTTTTGCCTTTTCAGACAGTCTATCAAAGTCGGATCCTGTAGCTCCGGAAATAGCTTCTACAGACGACATAGCATTCTCAAAATTCGCGCCAGCGCTTATTGCACCAGCAGTCAAGCTTTTCAGTCCGCTTCCGATTGCCGAGACTGCCTTGGATCCAATCGCCGCCATAGCACCAAATCCAATTCCACTTGTAAGCGTATTTTTCAGATTATCAGCATAACTGCTACATGATTTCATCATTGACGAGAAGTTTTTATCTTCCGCGCACAAAACCGCTTTTACGCTATAAGATTCTGCCATCTGTTCGCCCTCCTTTCTTTAACAACTTGGATATTCCAACAAAACGCGGATCGCTCTTCTTATGTTTCTTTTCCTTCACATTTTTTAATTCTTTTTCATAGTCGAAGAAATTTCGGAATCTTTTGTATACTGGCACTGTTTTCTTCCCAGATTTTTTCTGCGCCTGGCAGCAAAATTCAGAAAGGCTTGCCGATGTGCCCTGTATTCGTCGTCTACTATCCGATATCTCAGCGCTTCCATCATAATTTCGTACTGTGCTATCGTCAGACGATCAACCTGCTCAAACGATGTGAATCCCAAATACCGGAAGCAGCTGATTGCAGCTTCCCGGTATTGTTCTTCGAAGCTCGCCTCTTCATGAGTTATATCGCCTACTTCTTCGCTTTTTCTTCCTCGATCGTCTTCTCGAGATTCTGGACGCATTTCTTCGTAGCATTTGCACTCTTTAAGAAACCCATCGTATCTTCGAAGAGCTGATTGATATCGGTATCCGGATCATCAATATATTCATCCAGAATTTCTGTAGTTGCTCTCGGATTCTGCCCTTTATTCGCTACGAGTAACAGATCCTCAAGAGACTCTACATCTCCGTCCATGATCCTGCCACAGCGTATCTCAGGCCAATATTCTTCTTAGCATCTTTTACTCCGTCTACCGGCATAGTTACTTTTTTATTCATTTCTCTCATGAATCCCATGCCAAAATTAAACTGATACACCTGTCCATTGATTGTAAGTTCCATATCATTTTTCTCCTTTACTGTTCAAAAAAGAGGACGATTGCTCGCCCTCTGCATTTTTACACTCCTGTTTTAGTTGTATCTGTAAATACGTATGCCGCTACTTCCTGCTGTGCGGCTGTCACTGTCACATCGCCTTTCTCGCCGATTCCGTTTACGCCAAAGGTAAGGGATACTTCTACCATATCCTCGGCATTCGAAGTCTTTTCCAGCTCCGTTACGTACCCCTGGAAATATTTTCCCTTGAATTTATTGCTTCCGCTGGATGCTGGTTCATCCAGATTTGCTTCCCAGATCTCGACCAGTTCATCATTGATCATGGCATCTTCAAGAGAGTCGATCAGTGTGTCGCCCTTGGCAAGAATACTGGTTGCCGTAATCTCAACCTCGGCTGCTCCCGGGGTACGGATCGTGCCATCCTTTGTCTCTGTGGTATCGGCATCTTTGCTTGTCGTTCTGCCGTTCTCTGTCGTAAACGCTAATGCTGTAGCTGCATTTTTAGCCGCATCTTTTTTAAGGCGGTACAGATAAACGATCTTTTTACCACGTACCGCATCTGCGAATAACTGTAAATCAATTGTTTTTCTCATGCTGTTCTCCTAACTGAATAAAAAAGTTACTTCCACGATACCGTGAAGAAGTGGCTGATTGGTGGTTGTGTCCGGCAATATTCTCTGATTCAGGTCCTGCACGGACCACGAAAAGTTGCCGGTATGTTCCAGCTGTCTGCAAATCTGCTTAATCTGCAGAAGCATCTGTGATACTGTGCCGCGCTGCCGCGGATTGTCATGCCAGACGTGAATTGTCTGGCTTGCAGTGCCGAATACAGCCGTTTTATTGGCTCTGTCGGTTAAATCGCTGTCCGCCAGATAGATAAACGGGTATGGCGTACCTTCCGGCGGTAAAAACGTGTCATACACACTGTCTGGATACTGTTTTTTTAATTCCAGAAGCAACGCACTGAATAATTCCTGCTGTGGGTCCATGATGTCACCTCGTAAGCTTTTTCAAATCGGATTTGAACTGTTCTTTCTGAATCGCATAAGAAGGATATACAAACGGCTGCGCTTCCATATATCTCGTACCATGTTCGAGGTATGGGCTATATTCCGTTGTTGGTCCGGCTTCGGCAGTCATTCCTCCATCTTTGATGCTCATCCCGATACTTCTTTTTGTTGTTCCGGTCTGATAACCCTTCTTGAAATTTGCTTTTCTCTGCATTTTTTCTTGCATTTGAGCACCATTTTCCTTTACAACCCGCTTTACATCGCTCATCTGCACGTTTTTCTTCAATTTGACCTGCAGCTTCTCCATTCCTTCCAGCTTGATTTTCGGCATCAAACCACCTCCGATAAAATAAAAGTCTGTTTCACACGTAATTTCCGCGTATAGTCCACTTTGTAGGTCGTGTTTCCAATCCGGATCCTGTCAAACGGCTTCTGATAATGGTTCTGGAGCTGCACTGTCACGCTGCCCTGACGGATCCCACCGTATACGATCTGCATGATTTCCGCCCGCGTATCCATCACAGATGCCATTTTCCGCACCTCTGTTACCTGATCGTCGGCATAGTTTCCAGTCGTTGGATCATACTCACCCGGCAGGACTCGCCGGAAGAAAATTGGCGTATCGTATCTCACAAAAACTTCACCTTTCCCTTCCTTGCCTCCCGCTGGCTGTCCAGATAAGACTGAATATCATCCATGTACCCGGCAAAATCATTTTCAGACCAGGAAAGGCTCTCGCCCTCAACACTGTGAGAGGAGAGCCCTTCTGATCCGATTCGGTTGAATCGAATGACTGAAACATCCAATATGATGTATTCCATTTCTTCCGGCGGCTCCAGACCGCCAAGAAGAAATTTCAACCGCTATTTCGTGGCATTCAGAATCAGCTGTAGCTGCTGTTCTGTCTTTTTATCTGTGTCTTCCAGTCCAAGAAGCAGTTTCAGATCTTCGAGCATCGACTGCCTCCTACTTCTCTGGTTCTTTTACCAGTTCGATCACCGGGGTTCCACGCAGGTTTTTATCCGAAGCAAGCTCTTCCAGACGCTCTTTCGATACCTTGATTCCCTCGCGTGGGAAAACATCACCCTCTCGGTACTCATGGTCATCGTCATGAAGATCCGTAAAGTATTCAATCACCCTGTACATAGGTTCCTCCTTCTCAGCTCTTCACAGCTACTGTTACATCGCCGGAACGAACTGCTTTATAGTTCTGATCACACTCAACCAGCGTGATGTGATGGGTTGCTGTAGATGCGATTTCGGATTCTCCATCCCATTTGCTCCAGTTTTCACGTCATCGCCGTATTTCACGGTAGTCGCGGATGCCGCATCTTTGTACTTCCAGCAGTTTTTCATAGACATCAGCTGCTCTTTTACGGAGATTTTTGTTTTTCCTGTTTCAGATCCTTCTGCCGCCGTTACGGTCATTTTCCAAGAGTCTGTGTATCCGCGCCACCAACGGAGATGTAGGCGATGGCATCCAGGTACTCACAGAATAAGCGCAGACCCATAATAGCGTACAGATCCGAAATTGCTCTCTCGTAGGTACTGTGCATGGAAACCGATAAAATGAGTAGTCGGGTCCGTTGTATAGCTGAGGCCAGCTTTTACGAACTCAGAGTCGCCCGGATCGATGTAATATCCGATGATGTTGTTGAGTGGAGTAGCAATGACGACGTTTTCCGGGATTTCAGAGCTTACGAAGACAACATCAGCGCCAAGGAATTTCTTCATATACTCAAAGCCGAACGCTGTCTGCAGGGAGATATCCGCGGCACCGACATATTTATACACATCCAGTGTATTTACCCATACTGCTACGCCGGTAGCCGTTCTTCTCATCTTTTTGAACTTATCTTTAACCTTTCCGATTGCCATAGCAACCGCCATCTGCCAAGTGCTTTCATGGCCAGTCAGAGAACCTGCTTTCAGCTGTGCGTACAGCTTATCCATGACAACGTTCTGCAGATCGGTTTTGAACTCTTCGTCGGTATCCTGTACTGCGGCATCATATCCCTTTTCCGCGATTGCCTCCAGGGTTACTCCCTTACGATACTTGCTGATTTTAATAGTATCAAACGGAATTTCTTCCACAGCGTACTGGGAGTACGGGATCTCTTCGCCCTCTGCGACCTCACCGGACTGCAGGTTTCCTGTCACCTTTTTTGTATTTAAAACGGTGTTGTTATCTTTCTTGATCATTCGGATAATGCCCAGGACGTCAAGCAGCGCCTGAATGTTTTTGCCGAAAGAGGTAACGAAATCAATCTCACGGGCTTTTACCTGGATCTGTTCCTGACCTGTCATGTTATCCGGTGCTGCAAATACCTGCAGCCCTAATTTCTCAATTTTATGCATGCTGTTTTCCTCCTACTGAAATAATGCAATATTTTCCGCAATCAGCCGCTGCCGTTCGATCGGGTTGCTGACTGCAAGAATCTGTTCTTTTGTCACAGCACCTTTCCCGCCGGATCCGCCTTTGGTGCATTTCCCTTCAGGGCATCTTTTACGGCAGCCTGCACTGCGTCCTTGTACATCTTTCCGAAAGCTTCAACTGCCGCTTTTGTATCTTCAGCGCTTTCCGATACCAGATGTGCCAGAAGTTCATCCGGAATGCTGATTTCTTCATCTGACAGCATCTTTCTGGCTGTTTTTGACATCTCAGAAATCGAATTCTGCCGTTTCAGATCCGCCAGCTCTTTCTCCAGCTTTCGAGTCTTGTACTCTGCTTTCTCTTCTTTAGTCATCTTTGCAAGCTTTTCCGCCTCTGAAAGCTTGTCATCAGTCAGTGCCTGCCACTTTTCCTGCGCTTTGGTCACTGCTGTATTTACCGCCTTCTGGACCCTGCGGTCGAACTCTGCTCGATTCTCTGCCTGCCCAAGAAAATCATCAAATGACATCTCATTGCCGCTATCTCCAGAACCTGCTCCGGCTCCGTCCTCGTTTCCGTTTCCGGCTCCGCTGCCGTCTCCTTCACCTTCTGCAAATAACTGCAGGTTGTTCATTGGAATTCTCCAACGCATGTTTCTGTACTTCATTTCTTTTCCCTTTCTGCCCCGTCCCGTTCCATGCAGGCCCGTGCCGTTGCTCCTGGTGTTGTAGTTTAACGACATCCCGGTCACACCTGTTACACAATCCGGACACAGTCCGGGTATTCGTCAGCGATCATACAGATGCCAACAAAAAAGGAATCCACCAGAGTTTTTGCTTTCTCTGATAAATTCCCGTATTTGATATCTGCCCATCCGGGTGATATGCTGTATTCTATTTTATCCTCTGTCAGATCCTCGATCGACGGATCAGTGTCTGCACCAGTGCCGTTGCGCCGGCGCAAACGATATCCTGCCCCGCTACTGCATAATTTGCATGGCCGAATAATGTAATCTCATCCGGACGGATTTTTACTTCAATCATGGTTGCCCTTTCAGTCTTTGTGTGTTACTGTCGCTCCCCACTCTGGCAGAAAATTGATTTCATAATGGTATTTATCTACATCTGCTCCGGAAACATCTTCGACAACATACATGGTATAGTCATTTAGATATACCAGATCTTTCTTGTATTTGCCCTCTTCTGTCTCGATAATGACCTCAAGTTCGTTATCCGTATTATTTTTCAGGGCAAATGTTCCTGTCAATTCCAGCAGGATCGTGTCCGTCCGTGCATTCACTACTGTGAGTTTCCGCGTTACATTGAAGTTGTCAGCCTCCTGCGAAATGTTGTTGCTGACCTGATTCACTTCTGCGCAGCCGGTAAAGGCCATACACAAAAGCAATGCCATCAGCAACACTGCCATCATTTTCTTTTTCATGTTCTTCATTCCTCCACAAATACCAGTCCTCTGCCAGCATATCAGCCTGAGACGCAAGCCATCCCATCTGCACACCAGAAGTTCCGCAAAATGCAATAGCCGCATTTCCGATAGCATCATGTTCACAGTTCACAACATCTCCTTCGGCTGTTTTGTAAGAAATTTCAGTTGCCAGCTGAATGTACTGATTCTTACCATTCCAGCCCTTGCGTTTCACTTTCATGCCACGTTTCAGATACTTGATTGCTTCACCGAACGAAAAGGTTGCTTCGCCGCCAAGAACCGGACAGTTTTTCTCATCTGCTACAATCCATTCATCAGAAAGCAGATTCATAGTTGTGTATTCCACTCTTTGTGTCTCGCGAATGTCAAGCAATTCTCCCTGATCGCCGTCCTGCGGTCTGCACTGAATCATAATTGTTTCTTTCTCCGGATCCCAGTACCAATGGCCACCCCATGACGGTAATTTTACTTTTGCTCCTTGTTTCATCATTTTAAATGCTTCTGTAAATTTCATTGCTCTTCCTCTCCTTACATCTCAAAACACTTGTTTTCAAATTTTTTATAGGCATCCAGATATAACTCATGTTTATCTCCGTTGTACGTCAGTTCATAGTACATTCCATCTGGAACCGTAGTACTGAGTAAAGCTTTGTTATTCTGTAAAGTTTTACAACTCCATACAACATATACATCATTTACGCTAATCTGCTTCTGATCCGTTTTGTCCATATGTGCATTGGTATACTCGGCAACCTTTGCTTTACATAAACTTAAAAATTCTTCATTTCCCATATTGTTTTCCCTCTCTTTCTTAAAAATGAGTACAAAAATACCACCGGCCGCTCGACTGGTGGTAACTATGAAATAATCGCGCCAAGTAATGCAGACAATATCACGTTGAATGTTTCAGCACAATATTCTTTTGCTTTCTGCATGCGGCTGTTTTCTTCCAGGAACTGTACGCCCTCAAACGTAATCTCAAATGGTCTGTCTGTTTGGAGCATTGGCGCGTCTTTTGTTTTGTCAACGACCACAAATCCTGTAATATATCCCTTCCTTACAAGTGTTGCAATGATCTTGCACCAATAGCTTTGCGGAATATCAAATAATTTTGAATTCCACGCGAACTGTTCGAGTTCTGGTTCTACACCGAGTTTCATGCATTCGTACAGATATCTCAGTATTTTATACATGATTACTTCCATGTCATTCTTTGCCATTATCGTTTTTTACTCCTTAAACAGTTTTATACGAACGGAACCATCTCTTTTACGTCCTTCAATGTCCTTTTTGCCTTTTCGATCAATGAATTCTCAAACAGATATGAAATACCTTTGGGCGTGATAATAGCATCCGGCAGATCGCCTAAAAGAACGCCATCTTTCGTATGATTAACAGCAATGCCTTTTACATATTCTTCTGTAATCAGGCTTAAAATGATATACTGCCAATAATTCTCAGGAATATTATAAGCTGATGCTGTAAGGTAACACGCTTCTGGTTTTTCACCCTTTTTCAAGCATTCATACAGATATTTCAGTACCTGGTATACAATCACGAAATAATCATTCTGAGCCATTTGTCCTGTCTCCTTATCATCAGTTGATAATTAACTGATTCTTGCAAGAATCACAGTAAAAAGTATTGGTTTTTTCACGGTCGCCAACAGGAATCATGACTCCTGTTTTACATTTTTTGCACAAAACTTTTTCGCCTTTTCTCAAGAGCTTTACTCTCTCATGAGGCGGAATATTCAGAGTATTCGTCATAAACAATCACTCCCATTTCAGATTCGGATATTTATCATTTATATGATTAATTATATCCTGGAGCACTTTCTCTGTCAATTCAATGTTTTGATGCCTGTACTCGTTCACATAGCATTGCAGTTCTTGACTTTTGGTATTTGGCTTGTTGATTTTGGCATGCGTGGCCTCGTGAATCACCGTAATAGCCGTTTCGCGAACCGTTTTAGTATTATCAGCATAAATGTTGATTTCTCCATCTTCGAAAAGTCCGTCCAGTCCTTCATCAACATCAACTCCGTACCATACCTTTATTTGAATATCATTTTCCTGAAGATATTCCAACATTTCCGTTCCGATGCTGGACTTTTTCATTTCTTTCATGATATTTCGAGGTTTGATAACGTCTCGCCCCTTTGATCTGCCATCCAATGTTTGGAATATTCCTTCGTTGTCTTTATATCTTGCCTTTCTGTTTTTCGATGCTTCCCATTCTTCTGTGGTACCACCCTGCTCCAGAAAGTCCAACCATTTCTCATATTCTGCACTGTCTTCATAGGCTGCCGTGGAGCAGTGGCACCGTGGATGCATCGGCGGCGCGTTCGTTCCCGGCATCATGTCCTGAACTTTGAAATGCCTGCCATCCAACGCCTGGCACCGTTCGCAGACATCTGCATTCCCGCAGGCAACGTATGTATACTCCTCGAATCCGTTTCGAAGGTAGGACTGTTTCTGCGCTTCTGTCTGGACTCTGGCAAGCTCCGTGACCATGAGCCGCTCTGCATCCTCCCTGCTTGCGCCGAAGCGTTTCTGCAGGTGCACCGCAAGCTCCCGCGGGTTCTTGCCCTGGATTAGCCCTGTTTTCAGCAGCTTGTCCAGCTCTGCTTTCAGCATATCCTGATACATCCAGATTCGATCGGAATAAGTGGCGTTATGGAATGACGCATCGACAATTGCCCGCGCCATTTTCCCATTTTCCTGCACGGAATTGCCAAGAATACCCGCCTGTCTGCGAAACTCTTCTATTGTCTGCTGTGTCAGCGTCCGATCGAAATATTTCTGCAGTTCATCGAATCCGGATACCATTTCCAGCCCAATATTGGCTTTCAGCAGTTCCAGACGGTTGATCTTCATGGTTGCATTGTACAGCCGCATCTCTTCATTCGCCTGGTCGGAAAAATCTTTTTCTTTGACGTATTTCGCCGCTTTCCTGCCATACTCTTCGATATCGAGCTTGGAAACCCTTCTCTTTGCTTCTGCCAGCGAAATCTTCTCAGCATTGGCGTATTTTGCGTAAAATCCATCGATTTCCTTCTGAATCTGATCCGCCATATACGCATAGGTCTTCCGGATCTCTTCTGCATAGGTCTGCTCAGACATCTTATTCTTCTTGGCATGTTCCGTCTCACGTTTCTGCCAGTATTCCTTACTCGTCATCCTGTCCACCGCCGCCAAACATCTGCTTCATCACTGGATCCGCTCTCACCTTGTTCTGATCGGTATCAATTTTCTTGATTTCATCCTGTACATTGTCCACAATAGACAGCACCCCGAGCTGTGTTTCCTGGCTGACCACACCTTCCAGATTCTTCGCGATCTCTGCCTCTTCCTGCAGGTTTGCCGGGAAATTTGGTGTAAAATGTGGATGGATCTTCACCCAGTCATCTTTTTTCATTCCTGAGACCGGATTTGAAAAAATCAGACGATACCTCCGGTTCATACCGCTGGTAAATTTCCGCTCTTTCGTTTTTTCCAAGTTACTCATTGCCTGCAGCTTATATTTCATGCGATGCCGGAACTGGTGCCAAAATTCTCATCCGAGATATTGGCCACCATGCTGATATGGAAAATGAGCTTTTCCAGACGATCGATCAGATGCTCCTGCGTGGTATCACCATCCGGTTTCTGAAGAAATTCGACAATCAACCGTTCGGTGTCCCCGTCGAAATTAATGATTCTGTCATCCCGGATATGCGCCACATCGTCTTCTTCCAGCTTGGAACCAAGAACCTTGAGATAGGCATCCGCGAAATAGTCAACATCATTGGCTTTCTCGCTGATCGCCTTGTTGTATGCATTAATCATCGTAAGGACCGGCTCGAAGATTCCCATACGCTCCTTGTTTTCTACGTACTCCGATGCCGGAACGCCGTCGAAGCCGTGTATCTTCTCGTCTGCATCCCAGAGCAATTTTCCTTTGATTGTAAACCAGCGGACCTTCGTCTCGTCCGATACGCTTCCATGAAGGATCTGATTCGAATCGTAATACAGCCGCACGAAATATCGTTCCCTTTCCAGCACGGAATCATCGTAGATCATGAATGCATCCAGCGGGCTCAGGTATGTAATACCGATATTCCCATTCTCATCCACATAATACATTTCATAACCCTTGCCAAAGATACTGCAGATTTTGGACAGTTCAGCATTGTTATCGTCCTGATCGTTGTACTGATCCAGGAACTCAACATATTTCTCAACCACTTCGTTTCCACCATCAACCAGTAGCTTAATTGGATGCCCGATGAAGAAACCATTCATCGTATCCACGATATATTTTGCAAAATTGACCATGATTCGGTTGTCCGGCTTCCACTTGGGCTTTAACGGCTCATGCAGGATCGGGTAATCCGTCTCGTAGGCCTCCTGCAGCCTGCTGTATCTAAATGCGCACTCTCCGGAATGCCGCATGATAAATTCGTTCAATTTGGCATCTGTCAGCGTCTCTTCCGACGGCAGCCTATACAAATTCGTTTGCACTTCTATATCCCTCCTTTCACCTTTCTGTTCAGCCGTGGTTTCGCCTTGCGTTCTTCCTCAATGGAGTACCGAAGCATCGCCATGGCATCATCAAAAAATGGAACTGGCTCTTCGAGATAAGTGTTGGTACGCTCATCCTTCTTCCACTTCCATTGCTGAATTTCTTTTATTGTATTGACGCAGGACGGGTAAATATGGATTCTGTGCTGTTTCAGGTAATCTATCTGGGCATGCACGCTGTTCGGCTCCTTCTGCACGCCTTTTGCGCGGTATCCCGCCTTCTGCCACATCTTGATACGGTCCGGCTCCGCAGAATCGCACCACATGCGCAGGCGCTTGTTGAACTGCCCCTCCGCCAGCCGGATGATCTCGTCCGTGTCCATCTCATACACGTACAGTTCCCGGCATAGATACAACTCACCATCCTTAAAGCCAACCTCACCGATGCAATTGGCGTGATTGAATCCGAAATCCTGTGCATTGACCATGTAATCGAATCGTTCCGGTGAACAGTCAAATTCTTCGACAACATAGTTTTTGAGGATCAGTCCGGCGACCTCGCCCATTCCCCAGCCATACACCCGATACCCCTCTGGATCCACTTCCTTACGCCGCATCATACGTCTTCGGTAGGCATCATCGATAAAGCGGTTCTGCTCGTAGGTTGACTGATGTGTCAGAACATCCGGATCTGACCGGTCAAAGAACACACGCTTAATCCAGTGGTACGCCGATACCGGGTTGAACGTCATCCGGATCTGATAGAACTGTCCATCCGGCAGTTCACCACGGAGACGGTCATCAATGATCTCGAAGTCCGCCTGCGTAATTTCCGTGGCTTCTTCGATCCAGACATCCGTCAGCTTGCCACGTTTGAATGTAATGGATTTCAGTTTTTCACGCTGCTTTTCATCGTTGACGCCTCGGAAAATGATCTGATTGCGGTTGATTTTACACTCCACAATCATGTTGGAGCTGTTAATATGCCAATATTTCTTGTACTGCTCCCCAAACATGCGAAAAATAGCACCTTGCAATTCTGCAAAAGTGCTATCCCTGTTGGTCACGTCCGCCTTTCGAACGCATAGAAGATTTCTTCCCGGATCCTGCATCAGCCGCAGGATATAATTCTGCGCCGTATCAACACTCTTTCCTGATCCAGCAGAGCCTTTCATAACGATATATCTTTTCCGGGAACGGTCAACTTCTTTGAAGCCCGGATTCATCTGGACGTTTATATTCATCCGGAATCGTCCTCCCCGTAGTCAATCGTGATGTTGAGATCCATATCGGTTGCCACATCAACTTTCTCTGTATACAGTCCGTATCGCTTGCCGAGAAGCTCCGCAGCCTTTAAGCGCTCTTTCTCAGACGGTGCCTTTTCGATGGTTCGTGCCTCGGAGCAGCCGTCGCCGGTTCCTTCAACTACAATTTCTGTGGAACTGCTTTTTCCGCGAAGCACGGAAGTCAGATACTCTATTACTTCCTGGGCGTCCGCCGTCTTCTCGTTGTGGATCTCTTCCATCCGATCAGCTATATATTTTTTAACGTTAACATTAGTTAACAATCTGCTTGCCGCCGCTTTAGCTACTTCATCACTTTTCACGCCTTTATACACTGCTTTATATGCCCGAGTGGCGTTCAAATCACTCAAATATTCATCGCAAAACTTTTTCTGTTTTTCCGTCACTCAAGCTCACCTCATTTCTGCACGCAAAAATTCCCCGCATCTCTGCGAGGAATCCTTGTATAAGAGTAACAAATCGGAGAATCTCCATCCACTGGAGAGTTGGAACGGCAGGATTCGAACCTGCGCCTCGTGCCGGCGTCTCTGCGCTCTCCTTGAGCTACGTTCCAATAGGTGCATGGTACCAATCTGCACCGTGCATCATTCGGGCTTTTCCACGGCTGATGCCTGCCCAATCAGCGGTCAAGCTGTAACACCTGACCGCCGCTCAAAATACATTCACAAGGAGGTAAAGAAAAGATGAAACCTTTCCTGCCGTTCTTCCATGATACACTATAACATTTTGAATCGTAACATATGTAACAAACGTAACAAAGTTTACTCTTTCTCGAAAAATCTTTGAAATTCCATTTTC
>ENA-OQIR01000014-OQIR01000014.1-human-gut-metagenome-genome-assembly--contig:-NODE-14-length-69488-cov-3.907167_pt1 | contig 69488 bp, 84 predicted proteins | sample MGYA00242580_ERZ504745 | MGnify/ENA primary metagenome ERZ504745 (study PRJEB26092, sample SAMD00036214) | human gut metagenome | host: Homo sapiens | study: EMG produced TPA metagenomics assembly of...
CCGGCAAGCAGAAGATCCTCGACACCGGTGGCCGCGTGGCTCGCTTCGAGAAGCGTTACGGCAAGAAGGCCAAGTGAGTCTTATTGCTTAGGCAATGAAAAACGCCAGTCCGATTGTGGGCTGGCGTTTTTCATTATGCAACGGATGCGCATGCGCTGCGTGCATGCGATTGGGATATTCGTAAGATGCGTGGAATGCCTGCGAAATACCGCGCTTCGGCAGCGTTTCCAAGGCACCTTATATGATGGATAGGTTGAGTGGAGTTCAGCGAAGCGTTCACGCTGAAGCGCAGATTTATAAGCAGACAGAAAAGGCGTACATTGGCAGACGAGCAGTTCCCCGCGGCAGTTACCGCACTTGAGGAATATCACAATATCGAACAGCAGATGGCCGAGCCGGAAGTCGCGTCGGATCCGGATAAGATGCGTAAGCTGGGACGTCGTCACGCTGAGTTGGGCGTCATCGTTTCCGCATACACCGCATACAAGCAGGTGAAAGACGATCTGGAGGCAGCCAAGGAAATGGCTTCCGAAGATCCGGATTTCGCGGAAGAGGCGAAACGTTTGGAGAGCGAGCTTCCAGCGGCGGAGGAGAAGCTGCGTACCGCGTTGATTCCGCGCGATCCCGATGATGCGCGTGACACGATCATGGAAATCAAGGCGGGCACCGGCGGCGAGGAAGCGGCACTTTTCGCGGGCGATTTGCTGCGCATGTACATGCGATATGCGGAAAAGCGTGGCTGGTCGGTCGCCGTGCAAAGCGAAAACACCACCGAGCTGGGTGGTGTCAAAGACGTGCAGCTTGCCATTCGCGCCAAGGGTACTCCTGCGCCGGAAGATGGCGTATGGGCGTCCCTCAAGTATGAGGGTGGCGTGCATCGCGTGCAGCGTATTCCCGTCACCGAATCGCAGGGTCGCATCCAAACTTCCGCGGCTGGTGTCATTGTGTTCCCGGAAGCTGACGAAGACGATGATGAGATTGAAATCGATCAGAAGGATCTGAAAATCGACATCTTCATGAGCTCCGGCCCGGGTGGCCAGTCCGTGAACACCACATATTCCGCCGTTCGTATGACCCACATTCCGACCGGCATCGTGGTGAGCATGCAGGATGAGAAGAGCCAGATCCAGAATCGTGCGGCCGCACTGCGCGTGTTGAAGAGCCGCCTGCTCGCCATGAAGCACGAGGAAGAAGCCGCACAGGCCGCAGACATGCGTCACTCTCAGGTGCGCTCGCTGGATCGTTCCGAACGAATCCGCACGTACAACTTCCCGGAGAACCGTATCGTCGATCATCGTACGAACTACAAGGCGTACAATCTTGACGCCGTGCTTGACGGCGATTTGCAGGCCGTCATCGATTCCGACATCCAGGCGGATGAGGCCGATCGTCTCGCCAACCAGAAGTAAGGCGTGGTTGTGGCTACGGTATTCGAAACGGTGCGTTCCTCCGCGGCCATATTGAGCGCGGCGGGTGTCGACACTCCGGAACATGACGTCAAACTGCTGCTCGCCGAAGCCTTCCACGTTGATTTGCGGGACGTGGACAAGGCCATGCTTATGGGAGATGACGTTGGACATCTGAACAGTGCTTTGGCGTCCGATTCACCAGAATCGGGCGCTTGGGCGAATGCGAAAACCACCGGGAATACCGTCGCGGCGGCATGGAACGGTTCCATTCCATGGTGGATCGTCGAGCCAAACGTGAGCCATTGCAACACATCACCGGCCATGCGCCGTTCCGCTATCTCGATCTGAAAGTCGGACCGGGCGTGTTTATTCCGCGTCCTGAAACCGAGTTGGTGGTGCAGGAAGGTATCGAATGGGCCACCCGGCATGGCATGTACCGTGCCAAAGTGGTCGATTTATGCGCCGGTAGCGGTGCGATCGGCCTTGCTTTCGCCACGGAAGTGCCGGGCAGCGAAGTCTGGGCCGTCGAAAAAAGCGAACAGACCGCGCAGTGGACGCGTCGCAATCTTGACGAAACCACGAAACGGTATCCGGCGATCGCAGGTAATTATCATCTGGAAATCGCCGACGCCACGCAGATGCCGACACTGAACCAGCTTGACGGCACAATCGACATCGTGCTTACCAATCCTCCGTATGTGCCGCTTTTCGACATTCCCGTACAGCCAGAAGTACGCGATTACGATCCCGATCTGGCGCTGTACGGCGGTTCCGCGGATGGTACGCTCATTCCGGAGCGCATTATCTCACGTGCTTCGAAACTGCTCAAGCCAGGCGGCTCATGGTAATGGAACACGATGTCACGCAGGGGGAGCGGCTTGCCGCTTTTGCACGTACTTGCGATTTCGTCGATGTTGTCGTGCACAACGATTACACCGGTCGTCCGCGTTATCTGACGGCAGAAAAGCAAGAAATCGGATAATACAAGACGTTTCACGGCATGCCGGTGAAGATATGGCCGGAAGTTGAGTCTCACTATAAGAACATTTTATGCATGGCGCTGTCCGTCGGGCTATAAAGAACAATCGGAATGCACATGAAGAACGGATGGCAGCCATAAGCGGCCATTGCGGTTCCGCGCACGGGATTGAGATGAACATGAATGGCTTTCATGGTGCGCGTTGAGAGGAATGTGCGGCATTTTCAAGAAAAGAGGAAGAACGGAATGAACGTCAAGTTCTCCGCCAAGTGCGTTGCCGTGATCGCGGCAGGCGCAATGTCAATGTCCCTCGCTGCCTGCTCTGGCGGCAGCATGGACGGTTCCAGCAGTTCCAATGGTAGTGCGGCCAACAGCGATACCATCACGCTGGGATCCATCACCACCAACTCCGGTACCGCCGCCGCATACGGCGAGGCCGAAGTCGCCGGCTTCAAGCTGGCTGTGGACGAGATCAACGCCAAGGGCGGCATCAACGGCAAGAAGGTCAAGCTCGAGTCCATGGACGACAAGGGCGACGCCACCGAAGCTCCAACGCCTTCAACAAGCTCGCCGGTGACGCCAGCGTGCTCGGCGTGCTCGGTCCGACCATCTCCTCCACCACCGCAGCAGTGGCTCCGCTGGCCGACCAGGCCAAGCTGCCGGCCATCGCTCCGGCCGCCACCTCCGACTCCATCGAGACCGGTGGCTACATGTTCCGCACCTGCTTCAAGGATTCCTATCAGGGTGAGATCGCGGCCAAGTTCGCAGCCGAGACCCTGAAGGTCAAGAAGGTCGCCGTGCTATACGGCACCGGCGACCCGTACTCCTCCGGCGTGGGCAAGGCTTTCGCCGATGCCGCCAAGAAGGCCGGCCTTGAGGTCGTGGCAGAGGAGAATTCCTCCAGCGCCGACGACACTGAGTACTCCTCCCAGCTGCAGAAGATTCAGGCCGCTGGCGCCGAGTTCCTGTACGCTCCGTACTATTACTCCGTTGCTGGCCCGTACATCATCCCGCAGGCCCGTTCCGTCGGCTACGATGGTTATGTGATGGGTCCTGACGGCTACGATGGCCTGAAGATGACCGACGATAAGTCGCTGTACAACAATGTGCTCTACACCACCCATTATTCTCCAGACGACGCCTCCAACGCCAAGGTGCAGGACTTCATCAAGTCTTACAAGAAGGCCAACAAGAACGCCGATCCAAACACCTTCACCGCACTGGCCTATGACTCCGTGTACATGATGGCTCAGGCGATCGAGAAGGCCGGTAAGAACGCCACCCGCGAGTCTGTGCGCAACGCCATCTCCGGTATGAGCTTCGAAGGCGTGACCGGCAACTTCACGCTCGACAAGAAGGGCTCCCCGAAGAAGTCCGTCATCGTCCTTGAGCTTAAGGACGGCAAGCCTCAGTACAAGACCACCATCCAGCCATCCAAGTGATTTCCATCTGCTTGAAGGCAAGGATTTTGAAAGCCTGAGCATATAAGAGGAGGGGACCGGGAAACCGGTTCTCTCCCTTTCGCGTATCAAGGCGTTTTATCCATATTCGTCGGGTTCGAGAGCCTGACGGCAGACAAATTTTTGAAAGGAGGAATGATGGGCGATCAGATCATCATGTTCATCAGCCAGATCTTCAATGGTTTGAAGATTGGTAGCGTGTACTCGCTTGTGGCACTTGGCTACACCATGGTGTACGGCATCATTCGTTTGATCAACTTCGCGCACGGCGATTTCATCATGGTCGGCGCATATGTGCTGATGCTTACCATTCCGGCAATCGTCGCGTTCGGCCTGCCCGCATGGGTGGCCGTCATTCCTGCGATCCTCATGTGCGTGGCGGTGGGCGTCATCGTGGAGAGGGCCGCATACAAGCCGGTGCGTGAGAAGGGCAACAGCATGACGGCCTCATCACCGCAATCGCCATGAGCCTGTTGCTGGAGAATGGCTCCCAGGCCATCTTCGGCGCCGATTACCAGACTGTGCCAACGATCATCCAGATTCCGACGCTGTCGCTCGGCAAGCTGAAGATCGACGGCGCGACCATCATCACCATCGTGCTCGGCGTCATCATCATGGTCGCGCTGCAGCTGTTCGTCTCCCACACCAAGCAGGGCAAGGCCATGCGTGCGGTTTCCGAAGATAAGGAAGCGTCGATTCTGATGGGCATCAACGTGAACTCCACCATCACGCTGACCTTCGCCATCGGTTCCGGTCTGGCTGCGGTGGCGGCACTTATGTACTGCATTTCCTATCCGCAGGTGTCCCCGATGATGGGCGCGATGCTGGGCCTGAAGGCATTCGTCGCGGCCGTGCTCGGTGGTATCGGCTCCATTCCGGGCGCCATGGTCGGCGGTCTGGTGATCGGCGTGGTCGAAAGCCTGACCAAGGCGTATATCGGCACTATCACCGGAGGTGTGATCACGTCCGCGTTCTCCGACGCCATCGTGTTCGGTATCCTCATCATCGTGCTCCTGGTCAAGCCATCCGCCTGATGGGCGAACCGGAAACAGAGAAGGTGTGATCCCATGAAGAAATCAATGCTTTCCACCAAACAGTCCTATCTGATGTGCGCGATTGGCGTGGTCGTGCTGTTCGGCATCCTGATGGGCGTATGTGAATCCGGCATGGCCAGCGCCTATATCAAAGGCATCATGATGACCATCTGCATCGCCATCATCATGACCACTTCGCTGAACCTCACTATCGGCGTGCTCGGCCAGCTTACGTTAGGCTGCTGCGGTTTCGAGGCAATCGGCGCGTATTCCGCTGCTTTGCTGAGTAAGCTGCTCGTCGCCAATGGCGTTGCGATGGATCCGACTTTGCGATTCCTGCTTACCACCCTCGTCGGTGGTGTAATCGCCTGCATTTTCGGTATTCTGGTTGGCATCCCTGCATTGCGTCTGCATGGTGATTACCTCGCCATCATCACGCTTGGCTTCGGTGAGATCATCCGCGTGATCATCCAGAACCTGAAGGTTGCCGGCGGCATGGGTCTCGACAAGGGTGCCGCAGGACAGGCGTTGATCGGCATCGACCGTCTCGCCAACCTGTATGTCGTGTTCTGGATTACCGTCGTCACCGTTGTACTGCTGTTCATGTTTGCCCGCTCCCGTTACGGACGTGCCGTCAAGGCTATCCGCGACGACGAGATCGCGGCCAGCGCATCCGGCATCAACATCACTTACATGAAGGTGCTCGTATTTGCGATTTCTGCGTTCTTCGCAGGCATCGCCGGTGGCATCTTCGCGCAGTACATCGGTTCGTTGAATCCGTCCATGGCCGGATGGTTGCAGTCGATCAATTACGTGATCATGGTGGTGTTCGGCGGTATGGGATCGCTGACCGGTTCCATCGTCTCCGCCATCGGCCTGACGATTCTTCCGGAATTGCTGCGCGCCTTCTCCACTTACCGCATGCTCGTGTACTCGGTGGCACTGGTGCTCATCATGATCTTCCGACCGCAAGGCATCTTCGGCAACTGGGAATTCTCCCTGACCAAGACCATCAACAAGCTGTTCTACCCGATGAAGTTCAAGGCACACGGCAAGCCGAAGCAGGCTGAAACCGTTGAAAAGGTCAAGGCGTCCAAGGAATCCGGCAAGAACGCTAAGAAGACGACTGAAAAAGTCGAAACCGCTGAAAAGGTTGCTGAGACGGTCACCACTACCAAGGAGGCGAAGGCATGAGTGAGCCCATCCTCAAGGCCGAGCATCTCGGCATCACCTTTGGAGGCTTGAAGGCCGTATCCGACTTCAACATGACCATCAACTCCGGTGAGCTCATCGGTCTGATTGGACCGAACGGCGCAGGCAAGACCACTGTGTTCAACCTACTGACCGGCGTGTACCAGCCTACGGAAGGCGAGTTCTTCCTGGACGGCGAACGCATGAACGGCAAGAAGACGTACCAGGTAGTGCGTGCCGGAATCGCCAGAACCTTCCAGAATATTCGTCTGTTCGGTCAGATGACGGTGGAAGAGAACGTGCTGGTCGCGTTCAACGAATCGTTCAGCTACCGCATGGGCGGCGCGATTTTCCGCACGCCGAAATTCTGGAAGCAGGAACGCGAAATGCACGCCAAAGCCATCGACCTGCTCAAGATCTTCGGATTGGAAGGTCTGGCGGAAACCGAAGCCGCGAATCTGCCGTACGGCGCCCAGCGCAAGCTGGAAATCGCACGCGCCCTTGCCACCGGCATGAAGCTGCTTCTGCTCGACGAACCGGCCGCAGGCATGAATCCGACAGAAACTGAGGATCTGCTTAACTGCATCAACACCATCCGCGACCGTTTCGGCATCGCCATCCTGCTAATCGAACATGACATGAGCTTGGTGATGAACGTCTGCCAGCGCATCCAGGTGCTCGACTACGGACGCACCATCGCAGCCGGCACGCCGGATGAGATTGCCAACAATCCGCAGGTCATTTCCGCATACCTTGGTTCCGATGACGAAGATGACGAAAGCGAGGAGGAAGCCTGATGCTGGAAGTCAAGAACTTTCCGTTTCGTACGGTGCCATCGAAGCCGTCAAGGGCATCAGTTTCACCGTGAAGGATGGCGAGATCGTGTCCTTGATCGGTGCGAACGGCGCGGGCAAAACCACCACGCTGCACACCATCACCGGTCTGGTGCCGGCTAAATCCGGTTCCGTGATGTACAACGGCGTGGACTTGCTGAAAACCCACAGCAACAAAATCGTGACCCTCGGCATGGCTCACATTCCGAAGGCCGTCACGTCTTTACGCGCATGAGCGTTGAGGAGAACCTCGAAATGGGCGCGTTCAGCCTGAAGGACCAGTCGAGCCTTAAGAGGGATCTTGACATGGTCTACGGTCTGTTCCCGCGTCTGAAGGAACGTCGCAACCAAAAGGCCGGCACACTGTCCGGCGGCGAGCAGCAAATGCTCGCGATGGGCCGCGCGCTGATGAGCCATCCGAAGACGATCCTCATGGACGAACCGTCCATGGGTCTGTCCCCGAAGCTCGTCAAGGAGATCTTCTCCATCATCCGCAAACTGCACGAGCAGGGCATCACGATTCTGCTGGTTGAGCAGAATGCCAAGATGGCGCTGTCGATTGCAGACCGTGCATACGTGCTGGAAACCGGCCGTATCACGATGGAAGCGACGCCAAAGAGCTGCTGAACAACGAGCAGGTGCGCAAGGCGTATCTGGGCGCCTGAGACAGTGTCCGTCTTGTTCCGTCGGCTGGAATCAGAAATAATTCCGGCCGGCGGATTTTTTATGCCGTTTCCGGTCTTATTTGCGTTGCAATGGGCCGGTGAATCGTCGTTTTTTTCATTGCGTCGTGATTGGTCCATTTTGCGACGTTTCGTGCCGAACACACGCGTCGATTCGCCTTATTCGACCGCATCCGCGTTCCATGCTTTACAATAGGTGAGTTGATTGGAAAGGGAGGTGTCATGAGCGAGATTTGCACAGTAAACGACGAATCCCTTGCCCGGGCCGTTGAAATCATCCATGATGGCGGATTGGTGGTCATTCCTACGGACACTGTGTATGGAGTAGCCTGTGATCCGCGCAATATCGAAGTGATTCGCAAGGTGTTCGCTGCCAAGAATCGTCCGAAATACAAATCGCTGCAGGTGTTGCTGCCGTCCATCGAAAGCTTGGAGAAACTGCATTTGACGCTGCCGGTGCCGCTTAATCGTTTGGCGGCCATGTTCATGCCGGGTGCGTTTTCGCCGATAGCGGAAGCGGAAAGCAATTGCTCACTTGCCACTTTGCGGCATGATCCGTCAACGGGCAGGGCCACGCAAGGCGTCCGTATTCCTAATTCCGCGGTCGCTTTGCGGATCCTTCGTGCCACAGGTCCGCTGGCTGCCACCAGCGCCAATCGTTCTGGCGAGGAAAGCGCGCAGACGGTTCAGGAAGCCGTCGCAGCGCTCGGTGATGCTGTGGATCTGTACTTGGATGGGGGAGCGACCCCCGGTCATGTGGCTTCCACAGTTGTGGCGGCTGATCCTCATGGGCGTGACGGCATTGCGATTCTTCGGGAGGGAGTGATTCGCGAGCCGGTTATCCGAAAGGCCTTGACGTTGAATGGCGGTGCTTTGGGCGTATGAGAATTTACCTGTTCATTGCTGCGATTGCTGGTGGCGTCACCTATCTGATTACGCCGCTGATTCGCCATATCGCCATTGAAATCGGCGCGGTCGGCGAAGTGCGCGCGAGAGACGTGCACACCATTCCAACCCCGCGACTGGGCGGTTTGGGCATGTTGATCGGCTTCACCGTGTCGATGCTGTTCGCATCCCGCATTCCGTTCATTCAGGGATTGTTTGCGCAATCGCAGCAGGCGTGGGTGATTCTCGCCGGCGCAGTTATGATCAGTCTGCTGGGCATGGCCGATGATTTGTGGGATCTTGATTGGATGCTCAAACTTGCCGGCCAGTTGCTGATTTCCGTGTTTGTGGCATGGGGCGGCTTGCAGATCATTTCACTTCCGCTTGGTTCGTTGGTGACGGCATCGCCGAGCCTGTCGATGGCCATCACCGCGTTTTTGATCGTCGCGTCCATCAATGCGGTCAATTTCGTGGATGGTTTGGATGGCTTGTCGTCGGGCATTGTGGCGATCGGCGGCATTGCGTTCGCCATTTATTCGTACATCATCGCCCGCAATTCGCCTCATACGCTTCGATGGCGACGCTGATCGACATTGCCATGGTTGGCATGTGCGTGGGCTTTCTGCTGCATAACTGGCATCCGGCGAAGCTGTTCATGGGGGACTCCGGTTCCATGCTGCTTGGCTATCTGATCACCTGCGCTTCGATTGTGATGACCGGTCGTCTTGATCCCGCCAGCATTCATGCCAGCATCTATCTGCCGGTGTTCATGCCGATTCTGCTGCCGATTCTGGTATTGTTCCTGCCGATCCTCGACATGTGTCTTGCGATTGTGCGCCGCTTGCGTAAGGGGCAGTCGCCAATGCATCCGGACCGTATGCACCTGCATCATGCATGTTGCGTATCGGGCATTCTGTGCAGGGGGCCGTGTTGATTCTGTGGGGTTGGGCAGCGCTGATCGCTTTCGGTTCGATTATGACGTTGTTTTTCAAAGCACAGTATGTGCTTATCGGATTTCTGATTGCGGCTGTGGTATTGACCGTCGCCACCATGTATCCGTATTTAAAGCATAGGATTCCTGAAATGCTGGAAGAGGATGCTGCGGACGGCAGCAGGCATGCGTCAGTACGGTCGTAGAAGCGCGGTAAAAAAACTGATTAAACGCTTTGCCTGACGGTATTGGTTGACTTTTGCGACACCTTTGTTTGACGTTGGTTTTGCCGTGTCGCAGTAAGTCAGCCCACGTTCATATAGTGGGTCTATGGCTACAATTCCTGATATGAATGCAGATTCCACGTACGCTCCACTTCCTCCGATTTTCGCACAGCTTGGCCTCGCCTATGATGATGTGCTGCTGCTGCCGAACGAGACGGATGTCATTCCGTCCGAAGTGGACACGACCACCCATCTGACCCGCAACATCACGATGAAGGTCCCGGCGATTTCCGCCGCAATGGACACCGTCACCGAGTCCGATATGGCCATCGCCATGGCTCGTAATGGCGGCATCGGCGTGCTGCACCGCAATCTTTCTATCGACGACCAGGCCGCTCAGGTCGACATCGTCAAGCGCTCCGAATCCGGTATGATTAACGATCCGTTGACTGTCAGCCGGATGTGACGCTGGCTGATCTCGACAAGCTGTGCGGCCGTTTCCATATCTCCGGCCTGCCGGTCGTTGACAACGACAACAAGCTCGTTGGCATCATCACCAACCGCGACATGCGTTTCATCGCATCCGAGGATTACGACCGCCTCAAGGTTTCCGAGGTCATGACCCGCGAGAACCTCATCACCGGTCCGTCCAACATCTCCAAGGAAGACGCCCACGACCTGCTGGCCAAGTACAAGGTCGAAAAGCTGCCGCTGGTCGACGATGAAGGCCACCTCACCGGCTTGATCACCGTGAAGGACTTCGTGAAGACCGAGCAGTACCCGGACGCCACCAAGGATGAGCAGGGTCGTCTGCGCGTCGCCGCGGGCATCGGCTTCCTGGGCGACGCCTACAACCGTGCTTCCGCTCTGATGGAAGCCGGCGTGGACGTGCTCGTGGTCGACACCGCCAACGGTGAGGCCAAGCTGGCTCTCGACATGATCCGCCGCCTGAAGTCCGATTCCGCGTTCAAGGGCGTTGACATCATCGGTGGTAATGTGGCCACCCGTCAGCGCTCAGGCCATGATTGACGCCGGCGTCGACGCAGTCAAGGTTGGCGTGGGCCCAGGCTCCATCTGCACCACCCGCGTGGTGGCCGGTGTCGGCGTTCCGCAGCTCACCGCCGTGTACGAGGCCGCCCAGGCCTGCCGTGCTGCTGGCGTGCCTTGCATCGCCGACGGTGGTATTCACTATTCCGGCGACATCGCCAAGGCTCTGGTGGCCGGCGCATCCACCGTCATGCTCGGTGGCACCCTCGCAGCTGCGAGGAAGCTCCGGGCGAGAAGGTGCTGCTGCATGGCAAGCAATACAAGCTGTACCGTGGCATGGGCTCCCTCGGCGCCATGGCTCCGCGCGGCAAGAAGTCCTACTCCAAGGATCGCTATTTCCAGGCCGATGTCACCTCCAACGACAAGGTCGTTCCGGAAGGTGTCGAAGGCGAAGTTCCGTACCGCGGACCGCTGAACGCAGTGCTGTACCAGATGATCGGCGGCCTGCATCAGTCCATGTTCTACATTGGCGCCCACAATATCGCCGAAATGCCGGAACGTGGCCGTTTCATCCGTATCACCGACGCTGGCTTGCGCGAATCCCATCCGCACGACATCGTCATGACCGCCGAAGCTCCGAACTACTCCGGTCGCCAGTGATTGCTGAATTCCGGTAATCAATAATCGGTAAAAGCCTCTTACTTCTCGGAAAAGACCGAAAGTAAGAGGCTTTATTCATATCTGCAACGCGAATATTTATATAAGAAAACCGCTTGACGAACCGTATTCCATCATGTTCACCTCACTTGTGCTGCGTGGTACCACCGAACGTCGCCTTATCGCCAAGTAGCGGCATTGATGCATGAAGCAAATCGCGAAAAAGCGTGACTTCCCAGTGCGTGGGCCTTCCAATCTCCCTACCTCGCGGTATCTTCGAATGTTCAGCTGAAGCGTGCCAAGCGGCACGCGCACACGCAAAGGAAACGAGGCAAGATGGTTGACGCACATGACGGTGAAACATACATGGCGAAGGATTCACGCCTGATCTGGATCGACTGCGAGATGACTGGTCTTGACATCTTCCACGACGAACTGTGCGAGATTTCCGTAGTGCCGACGGACTTCGATCTCAACGTGCTCGACGAAGGCATCGATTTCGTGATCAAGCCTTCCGATGCGGCCGTGGCTAATATGAACGATTTCGTGCGCGCCATGCACACCCGTTCCGGACTTATCAACGAATGGGAGAACGGCCTGAGCGTCGAAGAGGCCGAACGGAAAGTCACCGAATACGTGTCCCGCTTCACCCCGGACGGCGTCAAGCCGCTGCTCGCAGGCAACTCCATCGGATCAGACAAAAAATTCCTCGACCGTTACATGCCGAACCTCATGGAACACCTGCACTACCGCGTAATCGACGTGAGCACGCTCAAAGAGCTTGCCCGCCGCTGGTATCCGGCCGTATACAACAACCGTCCGCCGAAGAACGGCGGACATCGCGCGCTCGCCGACATCATCGAATCCCTGGATGAACTGCGTTACTACCGTAAGGCGTTCATGCAGCGGCGCCCGGTCCTGACGCAGCCGAAGCCAAAGCGATCGCCGATCAGATCGTGGCAACCAGCATTTTGAACAACAACTGATTCTGCATATCGCATAATCGTTGGAAAATCTGATATTCCAACGAAAACATGGAAAGGACTCCAGTGAGCGCAGCCGATTGGACCAGCATCGAAATCCCGCAAGACATTCGCTTGGTGGTTGCCGATATGGACGGCACCCTGCTTGATGAGCATAGCGAGATTCCGCAAGGTTTCTGGCCGATGCTTGCTCGGTTGCGCTCACGAGGCATTGAATTCGTGCCGGCGTCCGGACGCCAGTACGCTACCTTGCGTGCCATGTTCGCCGATAAGGCGGCGCAGGTGCTTGACGGTGGCGAACTTTCGTATATCGCGGAAAACGGCAATGTCGTGGCCATTGACGGTAATATTGCCGAAGTGCACGGCGTCGATACCGATGTGACCCGCTGGACCATCGACACGGTGAACGCTTCTGCCGCGGCTGGCGAATATGATATGGGATTGGTGCTTTGTGGCCTGCGCACGGCATACGTGCAGCGTACGGACAAGCCGTTCCTTGACGAAGTCGGCAAATATTATGCGGCACTGGAGATTGTGGACGATCTGCATAGCGTGCTTGAAGATGTGATCGCATCAAACGGTGAAAGCGACACCATGCTCAAACTGGCGATTCTCGATTTCGACGATGCCGAAGCGATGGCCGCGGAAAAGCTGACGCCACTGAAAAACGATTATCAGGTGGTGGTTTCCGGCAAACTGTGGGTCGACATCATGAATGCTACAACCGATAAGAAGCAGGGCGTCGAAGCGTTGCAGCGCGTGCTTGGCGTTACTGCGGCCCAAACGGCGGTATTTGGCGATTATCTTAACGATTTGCAGATGCTCTCGGCAGGGCAGTGGTCGTTCGCCATGGGCAACGCGCACCCCGCGTTGAAACAAGCCGCGCATTTTGTGGCTCCATCCAATGCCGATCACGGGGTGCTTCAGGTTGTCGACAGACTGATTGCGTAAGGAAGCCGTTTTTCGAAATTGATGGTCGATTGAACAGGAAAGGCGGTGCGGCATGCGGCAGGCTGAGGCATTGGCGATTCTGCAAAGTGGTACGAGCGTCTTTCTAACAGGCGCGCCGGGTGCCGGCAAGACTTACGTGCTTAACGAGTTCGTACGTCAGGCCCGTGCCGAAGGTGCGGCGGTGTCGGTGACGGCGTCCACCGGTATCGCGGCCACGCACATCAACGGGCAGACCATTCATTCATGGAGCGGTGTCGGACTCGCCAACGCGCTCACCGACAATCTGATCAAAACCATACGTACCCGACGCAAACGTAAGCTGCAAGGCGCTGACATTCTCATCATCGACGAGGTTTCCATGCTGCATGCGTGGCTGTTCGACATGGTAGATCAGGTGTGCCGCATCATTCGACGTGACCAACGCCCGTTCGGCGGGCTTCAAGTGGTGCTGTCCGGCGATTTCTTCCAGCTTCCTCCAGTGAGTGTGGGTGGACGCAACCACGATCTGGTCACGCCAAGCCCGGAATTCGTGGCTTCCCGCGAACGATATGCGAAAGCGGGACTCAATCCAGATGGTTTCGTCACCGAATCATTGGTATGGCGGGAATTGAATCCCGCAATCTGTTACCTGACCGAACAGCATCGTCAGGATGACGGCAGTCTGCTCACCGTATTGACCGATATTCGCAACGGTTGCGTGAACGATGACGATCGCAATGTGCTCCTCACCAGACTGGGCGCAATCCCCGAACCTGGTCAGCAGGCCGTCAATCTGTTTCCCGTCAACAAGCAGGCGGACACGCTCAACGACATGCGCCTGTTCGAAATCAACGAGGAACCGCACGAATATTTCGCCGAAGCCGCAGGACCGGTCAATCTGGTGGAACGTTTGAAGAAAAACATGCTTGCCCCCGAACGCTTGCAGCTCAAAACCGGAGCCGCGGTGATGGCCGTACGCAACGACACCGACCACCAGTTCGTGAACGGATCATTGGGCACCGTGCGCGGATTTGCCGCCGAAAACAAGGCGGATGGCCGATCGTTGAATTTGAAAACGGCAATATCGTTACCATGAAGCCGAATTGCTGGGAAATGATGGACGGCGACACAGTGCTCGCCAGCGTCAACCAAGTGCCGTTGCGCTGCGCGTGGGCGATCACCATCCACAAATCGCAAGGTATGACGCTCGACCGTGCGGTGATGGATTTGCGGCGCACCTTCGCGCCCGGCATGGGGTATGTGGCGCTGTCTCGTGTGGAAGGCCTGCAGGGCCTGTATTTGAACGGTGTGAACGAACGCATGTTTTTGGTTTCGCCCGATGCGGTGCGCCTGGACGGCGAGTTGCGTCTCTCCTCGGCACAGGCGTCCGATACATTGGCTCACGATGGCATCGCCGCGTTCCAGCAGATGACTGCAGTCTCCGACGATGACGAGTTCGCGCAGGATGCGCTGTTCTAGTGCGGCGATTGCCTTGTTCGGCATTTACGATGATTTTTGGGATTCGACGGATATGACTGTTGTGTTCCGTCCGTGCATCGCCATACATCGGTGAACGGGTGTCTGGATTGGGCTTACGTCCCCTTGCCTGAGTAGTTTTGGGCATATGACTAAAGCACTTCGTATGTCCACCATGTTCCTGCGCACTCTGCGTGAGGATCCCGCCGATGCAGATGTCGTATCGGATAAGCTTCTGCAGCGCGCCTGCTACCTGCGCAAGGCCGCTCCGGGTATTTGGACCTGGCTGCCGCTGGGCCTGAATGTTCTGAACAAGATCGAAAACATCATCCGTGAGGAAATGGCTTCGATCGACGCCCAGGAAGTTCACTTCTCCGGTCTGCTGCCGCGTGAGCCGTATGAGGCCACCCATCGTTGGGAAGAGTATGGCGACAACATCTTCCGTTTGAAGGATCGTCATGAGGCCGACTACCTGCTGGCACCGACCCATGAGGAAATGTTCACCTTGCTGGTCAAGGACCTGTACTCCTCCTACAAGGATCTGCCGGTTACCCTCTACCAGATTCAGACCAAGTATCGTGACGAATTCCGTCCGCGTGCAGGCCTGATCCGTGGCCGTGAATTCATCATGAAGGACGCCTACTCCTTCACGCTCGACAAGGAAGGTCTTGTCAAGGCGTATATGGACGAGCGTGGCGCCTATGAGCGTATTTTCAACCGTCTCGATTTGAAGTATGTGCCGGTGCACGCCATGGCCGGCCCGATGGGCGGTTTCGAATCCGAAGAGTTCCTTGCTCCGATGGAAATCGGCGAAGACACCTTCGCCCAGTCTCCGAGCGGCAAGGCTTGGAATGTTGAGGCGCTGACCACTCCGGAACCGGAAGCCATCGACTTCAGCAACACTCCGACCGCTGAAAAGCGTCCGACGCCGAATGCTGAAACCATCGATCAGATGGTTGAATTCGCCAACGCCAACCATCCGCGTTCCGACGGCCGCGCGTGGGAGGCTTCCGATATTCTGAAGAATGTGGTAATCGCCGTGATGCATCCGCAGGATGACGATCATGACGAGCCGTGGCGCGAACTGGTGGTTGTCGGCGTGCCTGGCGATCGTACCGTCGACATGAAGCGTCTTGAAGCGCAGTTCACTCCGGCTGAAATCGAAGAGGCCACCGACGAGGATCTGAAGAAGCATCCGGAACTCGTCAAGGGCTATATCGGCCCGATGGCGTTTGGCCCGCAGGCTCGCGGCGGTGAAAAGGCCGAAAACGCCAACGAAACCGGCGAAGCGTTGCGTTACCTTATCGACGCGCATATCGCCCGCGGCTCCGCATGGTTCACCGGCGCTGATGAAGCCGGTGTTGACTACTACGATCTCGTGTATGGCCGTGACTTTGAGGCCGACGGCGTGGTGGAGGCCGTGCAGGTTCGCCACGGCGACATGAGCCCGGACGGTTCCGGCCCGCTGAGCTTCGAACGCGGTGTGGAAATCGGTCAGGTGTTCCAGCTCGGTCTGAAGTATTCCAACGCGCTCGGCCTGAAGGTGCTTGACCAGAACGGCAAGACCGTGCCGGTGTGGATGGGCTCCTACGGCATTGGCGTGTCTCGTGTGATGCTTGCATCGCCGAAACCCACCATGACGAGAAGGGCTTGGCATGGCCGGCCATCATCGCTCCCGCCCAGGTGCATGTGGTGGCCACCGGCAAGGATGCGGCCGCATTCGAAGCCGCCGAGCAACTGATCGCCGAGCTGGAAGCCAAGGGCATCGAAGTGATCTTCGATGACCGCAAGAAGGTTTCCCCGGGCGTCAAATTCAAGGATGCCGAGCTTATCGGTGTGCCGCTGGTCGCCGTCGCAGGCCGTGACACTGTCAACAATGGCACCATCGAAGTGCGTGACCGCAATGGCGAGAACGCCGAAGCCGTGCCTGTTGCCGACGCCGCTCAGGTGATCGCCGACCGTGTCGCCGCACTGCTGAGGTAATAATCTTTTTTCCGATTATTTCAGCATATATAAACGGGAGATTATGGATGTTCCATAGTCTTCCGTTTTTTTTTATCTAGAAAACAGATAGACGGAAGCATGATTTTGCGGAAAACATGCACATATCGACAGTACATTGCTGTGGATAAGTGAAATTTATCCACCGACTATCCACGACTCGCCCGAAACGGCGTCCTTTATCCACATTTGTCGGTTGCGCTTGTGTCAGTATGGTCGAATCGGTGATAGTGGTTCTACCGCGGAAACGCAAGGAAGCGGAAAGGCGTGCAGAGCCCCTCTCTCGCAACCCATTTCTCCGACTGCACGTTGCTTTCGCACCTTCATCGGTGCTTTCCGCGGCCCCTTTATTTACCAAAGCGACAGAAAGGGCCGATCATGGCACAACAGCAAGCTCTCATCACCATCACCGGATATGTGGGCGCCAATCCCACGCAATTCAACAAGGATGGCATGCCTCATGCCAGCTCGTTCAGAATGGCAAGCACCAGACGGTATTTCGACAATCGCACACAGCAATGGAAAGATCTTCCCACCACGTGGATCACGGTGAAAGCGTACCGGAATCTATCCGAAAACATCTGCCAATCGTTGAAGAAAGGCGAACCGGTTATTGTAATGGGTTCGCTTGCCACGGAAACATGGACCGATATGAATGGTAAACCGCAGTCGCGCATTGTGCTGGAAGCCAGCGCGGCAGGACATGACCTCAACCGTGGCGTCACTACGTTGCGCAAGTTCGTCAAGCCAAACGACCAAGCCCAACCGGAAACGAAGGGCATGGAACCTCAAGTAGGAGTCGACCCGTTCGCAAGACATGGCAGCGTGGCTCCGGTTGAGATAGTGGTTCCCGAAGATGACGAAGCCGCCGAATTCTCGGGAGATCCCGAAGAATTCGGCGGCGACATACATTAGGAGGCATCAATGCCTTGTACGATTGGCGACGATTGCCTACTGATGATGCGGCTCGCTACCAGATGCGCACGCGCTGATCGGGATCAAGCCACATGCCGTCCTCAGGCTTCACATCGAACGCCTTGTAGAACAGGTCAACGTTGCGTGCGATGCCGTTCGTGCGGCATTCGGCGGGGGAGTGCGGGTCGATCTGCAGATACTGCTCCGCCAGCTCGTCACGATTCTTGGTGCGCCAGATGGATGCATAGCTGAGGAAGAAACGCTGCAATCCGGTGAAACCGTCGATTTGCGGCGCTTCAGCCAGCGAATCCTCAATTGCGTCCATGGATCCGTTCTTCTCACGGCCGGCTGCCTCGTCAAGGGCGAACGAGTACGCCTTGAGTGCGATGTTCACGCCACTTAAGTCGCCGATGTTCTCGCCGATGGTCAGCGCGCCGTTCACATGCGGAGCCTGGGTGGGATCATCGGCGTACTTTTCGGCGAGCTGAGTCGGTACGAATGCGTTGTACTGGTCGATGAGCTTCTGCGTGAGCTGTTTGAAATTGGCTTTGTCTTCTTCGGTCCACCAATCGTTGAGCTTGCCGTCGCCGTCATACTGGGCGCCCTGATCGTCGAAACCGTGGCCGATCTCATGACCGATCACCGCGCCGATACCACCGTAATTTGCGGCGTCTTCGGCGTTCGGATCGAAGAACGGCGGCTGCAGAATGGCGGCCGGGAACACGATCACGTTCATGGTCGGCTCATAGTAGGCGTTCACCGTCTGTGGATTCATCAGCCATTCGTCCTTGTCAACGCTCTTGCCGACCTTGGCTAACTGGTAGCCGGTCTCATACAGGTTGGCGGCACGCATGTTCTCGGCGAAACCGGCATCCTCATGTACGTCAAGCGCGGAATAGTCACGCCAATGGTTCGTGTAACCGATCTTCGGCACGAACTTGGAGAGCTTCTCCAACGCCTTCTGCTTGGTTTCCTCGCCAAGCCAGGCAGAACTGGAGATGGACATGCGGTAGGCGTCGATCAGATTGCCGACCAGCTGTTCCATGCGTTGCTTCGACGACTCGGGGAAGTGCCTCTTCACATATTCGCGGCCCACATCCTCGCCGCAAATGCCGTTGACCAACGAAACGCCACGCTTCCAGCGCACACGCTGCTGCTTCTGGCCAGACAACGTCTTGCCATAGAATTCGAAATTCGTCTCATCGAATTCGTGCGGCAGCTCCAATGTGGATCCGATGATCACATGCACGCGAGCCCACAGCTTGAGATCATCAAGGTCCGCGGTCTTCCAGAACGCGTTAAGACCGGTGAGGAAGCTCGGCTCATGCACCACTACACGGTTGAAAACACCGCGGAAATCAAGCGGTTGCACCTGCGCTGCGGAAGTCTGATCATATGCGGACTGCCAAGATTCGATCCATGCGTCGAAATCATAATCGGCAAGCATGCCGCTCAATTCCGCATAATCAGTGGGATTATAGGTCTTCACCGAATCACGGGTGGCTACATTGTCCCAATGGTTCGCGGCGATACGCGTCTCAACATCGAGGAAACGCTTGGCATCGGCTTCGGCTTGCTCGCTATCGGCGGCAAGCTTCGCGTTCTTGAGCTGCTTGGCCACCATATCGACGTACGCTTCGCGAATCGGCGCATAGTGGTCTTCACGGTAATACGCTTCATCGGGCAGACCCAAACCGGCCTGCTCAACATGGATGATGTTGGTTTCGGGAGCGCCGGGATCGCCATATACGGCAATGCCAATCAAGTCAGGGCCGCCAGCCGGATTCATCGCGCCCAAAGCGCGGGTGAGTTCGGTTTTGCTGGCAGCGGCATCAATGGCCTCAAGCTGGCGTTCGATGGCGGCGAGCCGGAAGCGTTGATGGTATCGACATCAAGGAAGCTTGCATACAGGGCGTGGGACTTCTCGGCAGGGCAGTCATCGTCCTCGAGAATCTCACGAATCTGGTTTTCGGCGTCTTCGGCGAGCTTGTCGAACGAACCATAACGGGAACGGTCGTCAGGAAGGCGATACATGTCGATCCACGGGCCGTTGACATAGCGGAACAGATCTTGCGCAGGGCCGGTCACGGCGGAGAACGATGCCGGATCAATACCCGAATTCAAAGTGGTACTCATGACTTCACACTATCCATCTTTGATGACAAAACAGTGTATCCGAAACGAATAATCGTCATTATGCAATTCCATATGCAAGACGCGATTGCCTGATCGCAAGAAACGCATGCACTGTAGGGCGTACGAAGTAGGGTTATAAGCATGATTGAACTGAAAACACCGAAAGAGATCGAAGAGATGAAGCCGGCCGGCCGTTTCGTCGGCGGTATTCTGCGTGATCTCAAGGAATTCACCAAAGTTGGTACCAATCTGCTGGAAATCGACGAATTCGTGCACAAGCGCATCGTCGATCGCAAGGGAGCCGAATCCTGCTACGTCGACTACGCTCCGGATTTTGGCACCGGCCCGTTCGCACACTACATTTGCATTTCCGTGAACGATGCGGTGCTGCATGGCGTTCCGTTCGACTACAACCTGAAAGACGGCGATCTGGTCAGCTCGATCTGGCGATTAACGTCGACGGTTGGGTTGCCGATTCCGCCATCAGTTTTGTGGTAGGCGAGCATAAGGATCCTGAGGATCTACGTCTGATCAAGTGCACCGAAGAGGCTTTGGAAGCCGGTATCGCCGCCGCACAGCCGGGCAACCGTCTGGGTGATGTTTCCGCGGCCGTCGGCGATGTGGCCCGCGAATACGGTTATCCGATTAACCTTGAATTCGGCGGTCATGGCGTCGGCCGTATCATGCACGGCGATCCGCACGTGCCGAACGATGGCCGCGCCCACCACGGCTACAAGCTGCGTTCGGGCCTGGTCATCGCTATCGAACCGTGGTTCCTCAAGACCACCGACGAGATTTACCAGGATCCGAAGGATGGTTGGACGCTGAAGAGCTCCGATGGTTCCCGTGGCGCGCACAGCGAGCACACCATTGCCATTACCGATAATGGCCCGGTGATTCTCACCGTTCGCGACAAGTGATCAGTGGTTGTCGAAAACGTTGTGATTTCGTAGTGGACTAACGAAAATCATCAGGCGAAGCCGATGTCTGGAATTCTTTTGCAATTCTAGACATCGGCTTTTTATATGCGTAATTTCGCACGGGAAAACTGATTATTCGTTATACGGGAATGAGGGATCGAATGTCAATCGATTGATTTTGAGACGAAACCATGCTTGGAAACGCGGATGCCATATAGTGTTCGATACTTCCGAACGATTGTGACGGTTAAGGAGCGTGCAAGCATGGCCACAGCCAATCTGAGTGTGGAATCCAAAGACTTCACCCTGCCGGTGGTCGAAGCCACGGCAGGCGCGGACGGCATCGTGGTATCAACGCTGCGTAATGATGGCTGGGTCACGCTTGACCCCGGATTTCTGACGACCGCGCAATGCGAATCGAAAATCACCTACATCGACGGCAAGAACTCGATTCTGCGCTACCGTGGATACCCGATCGAGCAACTGTGCGAGCAATCCGACTTCCTTGAGGTCGCATGGCTGTTGCGCCACGGCGAACTGCCGAATCGGGAGCAGTACGACCGTTTCATTTCCGACATCAACCATCGTACGATGGTGGGGGAGGATTTCCGCACCTTCATGGGCTCCTTCCCGCGTACTGCGCATCCGATGAGCGTGATGGCGTCCGCGGTCAACGCGCTCGCCACCTTCTACCCGGATACTACGGATATCAACGATTCCGACCAGCTTGATGAAGCTGCGACCATTATCATGGCGAAGGCGCGAACCATCGTCAGCTACATTTTCCGCCGTCGTCGTGATGAGCCGATGCTTTACCCGGATTATTCGCGCGGTTACGTGGACGATTTTCTGCGCATGTGCTTCGCGGTGCCGTACGAGCCGTTCGACTCCGATCCGCTGTACGTGCACGCGCTCGGCCGACTGCTGATCATCCATGCCGATCATGAGCAGAACTGCTCCACGTCCGTGGTGCGTATCGCCGGTTCCGCCCACGCCAACCTGTATTCCGCGGTCGCCGCAGGCATCAACGCGCTTTCGGGCCCATTGCATGGCGGTGCGAATGAGGCAGTGCTGCGTCAGCTCAAAGCCATTCGCGATTCGGGTAAAACCGTCAAGGAATTCGTGGAAGACGCCAAAACCAGTGGTCAGCGCATTTCCGGCCTTGGTCACCGAGTGTACAAATCGTATGATCCTCGTGCGGCGATCGCCAAGACGTATCTGCAGAAGATCATGGAACGTGCGGATACGTTGAAACTGCCTGCCGATGAGCGTGCATTGTTCGATGTCGCCACGGAATTGGAGAAGATCGCGCTGAATGACGAGTATTTCGTGTCTCGTCACCTGTATCCGAATGTCGACTTCTACACGGGATTGATCTACCGTGCGATCGGGTTCGATCCGTCGATGTTCACCACATTGTTCGCATTGGGACGCATTCCCGGTTGGATTGCGCAATATCGTGAGATGCTTGCCGATCCGAACACCAAGATCGGTCGCCCCCGTCAGGTGTACACCGGTTACACCGAACGCGATTATGTTCCGATCGACCGTCGATAGTTGCTTTTTCGCTGTTTCATGGAATCGTGATGCCTTTCGCCAAGCCCTGCGGCTAAAGTATTGCACGGAAACGTGCAAGTAATGCAATCACTATTGTGAAGGAGCGAAGAATGACCGATCAGCGCACTGCGTGGGGTTGGGGTCTGGCCAGCGTGGACGCGGCCGGCAATACTCTGGATGTTTGGTATCCGGAATTGAAGCTTGGTGAGGCGCCGGAGGAAGTGGCCCGCCCGAACCACAATTTCGACAACCTCGCCCATGAGGGAGCGGACGCGCGCGGCGTACGCCGCATTCCGGTGTTCACCGTATCGAAGCTTGACGAGCCAATCGAAGATGCCGCCGACGCCTACCTGCGTCTGCACTTGCTGAGCATGCGTCTGGCCAAGCCGAACACACTGAACCTGGACGGCATTTTCGCGGCCCTCAACAATGTGGTGTGGACCAACTATGGACCGTTCGCGGTCGAGGATTTCGCTCTGCGCAAGCTCGATGTGATGGCCGCTGCCAACCAGAGCGCTCCGGGCTTGCCGAAGGCCGACGTGAACGTGCTGTCGATCGACAAGTTCCCGCGCATGGTCGACTATGTGGTGCCGACCGGCGTGCGTATCGGCGATGCCGACCGCGTGCGTTTGGGCGCCCACCTTTCCGAAGGTACCACCGTCATGCATGCCGGCTTCGTGAACTTTAACGCTGGCACGCTCGGCGTTTCCATGGTGGAAGGCCGAGTCTCCCAAGGCGTTGTGGTCGGCAACGGTTCCGACATCGGCGGCGGCGCATCCATCATGGGCACCCTGTCCGGTGGCGGCAAGCTCAAGAACTCCATCGGCGAGCATTCGCTGCTCGGCGCGAACGCGGGCATCGGCATCTCCCTCGGCGACAACTGCGTGGTTGAAGCCGGCCTGTATGTGACCGCCGGTACCAAGGTAACCATCTACGACAAGGCCAAGGTCGCAGCGGGAGAACCGCTCGAGACCGTCAAGGGTGCCGACCTTTCCGGCAAAGACAACATTCTGTTCATCCGCAACTCGGTGTCCGGCCGTATCGAAGCGCGCTATCGCAAGACCGGTATCGAACTGAACGAAAAACTGCACAAGAACTAAAAAACAAGCCATGAAAATCTCCCTTATCACCGTCGGTAAAGTCAAGGAAAAATATCTGCGCGACGCCATCGCCGAATATTCGAAACGACTCAGCCGATACTGCAAGCTTGACATCGTCGAAGTGGCCGACGAGAAAACGCCTGAGCATGCCAGTGAGGGAGTTGAACGGCAAATCAAAGCTAAGGAAGGCGAACGCATCGCCAAGCATATACGTGACGATGCGTTCGTCATCGCGCTCGCCATCGAAGGCCATCAGCTGACCAGCGAGGAACTTGCGCGGAAAATCGATGGTCTCGGGCTGCACGGCACAAGTCATATCCAACTCATCATCGGCGGCTCGCTCGGACTCGATCCAACGATTTTGAAACGGGCGGACTACCTGCTGAGCTTCTCCAAAATGACGTTCCCGCATCAGTTAATGCGCGTTATTTTGTTGGAACAGATCTATCGTGCGTACAAAATCAATGCCGGAGAGCCCTACCATAAATGATTCGTTCACGTTTTCGAATGATTAGTGCATGATTTCCGCGCATGAAATACGAGACTGCGTCAAAAATGCCGTAAGTCGATAAGTAGAAGGTGTTGCCTATACTGGTGCCCCATGAGTGACTACAGAAGCGAACGCGAGCAGCGAGAGCGCCGCCGCCGCACTTTGGTGCGAGCGGTGTGCATCGTCATTGCCGCGGCGATGCTGCTGAGTCTGGTGATTCCTGCTATCTACGCAGGTCTTTGACGCCCTTGGTCTGGTACGATCCTCCCCGGGTCTGCATTCCCATACGTAACGAGACTGGTTCGCGGTTCGGCAGGGTGGGAGCGAGCATGTGGGCATGCGGAAAATTGAGGATTGTGCGAAAGCCGTATGAGGCTCCATGACAGAATATAAAGAACGCATAAAGAAATGTATGGTGTAAACGATGGCAGAATTTGATTTTTCCCAAGCAATCGGCGAAGCACGCGCCAAATACGAATCGATTTCCAAGGCGCTTGACGTCGACCGACTGACCGCACAGGCCAAGGATCTTGAAGTGCAGGCGGCCGAACCGGGACTGTGGGATGACCCTGAAAACGCGCAGAAGGTGACCAGCAAGCTTTCCGCGGTGCAGTCCCAGCTGAAGCGTCTCGCCTCCGCAATCCAGCGTATCGACGACGTCGAGACGCTCGTGGAATTGGGACAGGAAGAAGACGACGCCGACACGTTGGCGGAAGCGCGGTCCGAAGTCGAAAGCATTCAGAACGATCTGGCTGACATGGAAATCCAGACCCTGCTTGACGGCGAATACGACGAACGTTCCGCAGTGGTGACCATTCGCTCCGGTGCCGGCGGCGTGGATGCGGCCGACTTCGCACAGATGCTGTTGCGCATGTACCTGCGTTGGGCGGAACGCAACGGCTACAAGGCCAAGGTCATGGATACATCCTATGCGGAAGAGGCGGGCATCAAGTCCGCCACCTTCCAGGTGGATGCCCCCTATGCGTATGGTCGCATGAGCGTGGAAGGCGGCACCCACCGTCTGGTGCGCATCTCCCCATTCGACAACCAGGGCCGCCGTCAGACCAGCTTCGCAGCTGTGGAAGTGGTGCCGCTTGTCGAAGCGACCGATCATATCGACGTTCCTGATTCCGAAATCCGTGTTGATACCTACTGTTCTTCCGGTCCTGGCGGTCAGGGCGTGAACACCACGTATTCCGCGGTGCGCATCACCCACATTCCGACCGGCATCGTGGTGACCATGCAGGATGAGCGCTCGCAGATTCAGAATCGTGCCGCGGCCATGGCCGTGCTGCAGTCCCGACTGTTGGTGCTGCGCCACGAAGAGGAAGCCAAGAAGAAGAAGGAACTCGCCGGCGACATCAAGGCCAGCTGGGGTGATCAGATGCGCTCCTACGTGCTGCATCCGTATCAGATGGTCAAGGATCTGCGCACTGGCTATGAGACCTCGCAGACCCAGGCCGTGTTCGACGGTGACATCGACGCGTTCATCGAAGCTGGTATCCGCTGGCGTCATGAACAGCGTCGCGAGGCTGCGGAAGAAGCGGAAGCCTAAAAGCCGCGATTACCGTAATCAGAACAGCACATAGTGGAGGGGTACGACGATGGCGCTGATTTCACTTGAGCATGTGAGCAAGGTGTATCCAAAAGGCACCAGGCCTGCGTTGGATGATATCAATCTCGACATCAATCGAGGGGATTTCGTGTTCCTCGTAGGCGCATCGGGTTCTGGCAAAACCACATTGCTGAGCCTGTTGCTGCGTGAAGAGGAGGCCACGGACGGCGAAATCCGCATCGCAGGCAACGATTTGCGACGCCTGTCCGCACGGCAGGTGCCTCATTATCGTCGTTCCATCGGCTTCATCTTCCAAGATTACAAGCTGTTGAACAACAAAACGGTGTGGGAGAATGTGGCATTTGCACTTGAAGTGATCGGCACAAGCCGTTCTACCATCAAATCGTTGGTGCCAAAAGTGCTGCAGACGGTTGGACTCACCGGCAAGGAGGACAGCTACCCGCATGAGCTTTCCGGCGGTGAGGCGCAGCGTGTGGCCATCGCGCGAGCGTATGTGAACCATCCGCAGATTCTGCTGGCCGATGAGCCTACCGGAAACCTTGATCCGACCACATCGTTAGGCATTATGGAAGTGCTTGACGCCATCAACCGCACCGGCACTACCGTCGTCATGGCCACACATAATGAGGAAATCGTCAACTCCATGCGCAAGCGCGTGGTCGAACTGCATACCGGCAAAATCGTGCGTGACGAGCAGCAGGATCCTACGATTCCGCACTGTACTTCCCGGATGCCGAAGTGGAATCCAAATCGCATCAGGCGCTGAATGGTGGCGATGCCGACGCGAAATACCGTGCGCCAAGCGGTTTGGTCGTGTCCGATGCTTCCGATGGGACGGTGGATGTGGAAGGTGCGACGCGAGCCGAAACCGCGGCGAATGCGGTCGATGCAGTAGCCGCTGCCATCCACAGTGGCAATGGAGATGCGGGCATTGCGCGACTTGCCAATTCCGTGCATTCCGGTCGCACCGGCCGTTACGGAGAGGCGTTCGCCCCGGTGGAGACCACGCTGACCTGGGGCAAGGGGCTGAAGATCGAGGAACTTGCCGAACAGGAACAAGCTGATTCGTCTGCACTTTCCCAGAGCGAATCCAATGCCGATGCCACTATCGTTTCGTCTGAAACAAGTGTCGAAGCAGGAAACGCGGATGAAAACGAGCAGCCGGCGGAGCCAACGGTTCCTGCGCCTCCGGCACCGCCTATGCCTCCCGTGCCGCCAGCGCCTCCGGCCCCTCCTGCCGTTCCCGCGGCAACTGACGATGACGAAGCGAACTGCGCAGAACAATCCGCCGAACAGCATGAAACGTCCGAAAACAAGGAGAACGACTGATGCGTTTGCGTTTCATTCTTTCCGAAACCTGGAGCAGCCTCAAGCGTAACGTGCCCATGCTGCTTTCGGTGATGCTCGTTACCTTCATCTCATTCCTTTTCATCGGAGCGTCGGTGCTTACCCAGGCGCAGATCACCAAAGCCAAAGGCGATTGGTATTCCAAGGTCGAAGTGGTGGTGTGGATGTGCCCCGACGGCACCAGCCAATCCGTGAACTGCACTGCGGGAACCGCCGCGACGCAGGCACAGATCAACGACTTGCAGCAAACCATCCGCAATGAGCTTGCCGATGATGTTTCGCAGATCACCTTCGTCAGCAAGGAAGATTTCTATAACGACACCTTCCTCAAGCAATATCCGAACGGCGAATATCAGGGGCGTACGCTTACTGCCGATGACATGCAGGATTCATTGTGGCTCAAACTCAAGAATCCTGAAAAATACCAGGTGGTTTCCGAAGTGCTTTCCGGCAAGGAAGGCGTCGATACCGTCAGTGACCAACGGCAGATTTTCGAGCCGGTTTTTGCCGTGCTGAACCGCGCTACCATTGCGACCGCCGCATTGGCCGCGGTGATGGTGGTTGTTGCCATTATGCTGACCGGCACCACGATTCGCATGTCTGCGGCGTCTCGCAAAACCGAAACGGAAATCATGCGTTTGGTGGGTGCTTCGAACTGGACGATTAGATTGCCGTTCGTTCTGGAAGGTGTGGTCGCGTCGTTGGTGGGTTCGCTGCTGTCTTGCGCCACGCTTTCGGTATTGGTGAAGGTGTTCGTCACTGATTGGCTTGCGACTTCCGTGAAATGGATTCCGTATGTGAATCAGATGACAGTACTTTGGATTTCGCCGATTCTGGTTCTTGGAGCGGTATTGCTGTCTGTGGTTGCATCCACGGTATCGCTGCATAGATATCTGAAGGCCTGATAGGTATTGCTTAATGGCAGGTGGCGGTACGTGTCGCGGATTTTAAGCATGAGATGCTATGGTGTGGAACAATGATGGGAGGCAAGTGACCGAATGATAAGCAAAAAAGCTCTCAAGCCGGCCGCTGCGGTGTTTGCAACGGGGGCTATGTGCGCCACGATGGCGATCGCCCCGTTCGCGCCTGTTGTTCCGCAGGCGCATGCAAATACGTATAGCAATCTGGTGAACGCGCAGAATCAGAAGTCCAATAGCGCACAGCGGGAAGCGCGGTTGCGTTCGCAGCTTTCTGGCGTGAAGTCCGATCTGGCAGACAAGATCGTCGAGCTGGACGAATTGACGAATACGAAGATTCCGGCGGCCCAAGCTGAGGTCGATGAGGCCAATGCCGCTGCCGCTTCGGCGCAAAGCGAGGCGGAGGCTGCCGCTTCCCGTTTGGAAGCGGCGCAGAAAGACAAGGAAAACCTCGAAGCGCAGATTGAGCAGACGGGCAAGGACTACGACGACGCGCATGCGGCCGTGGCGCAGATGGCTCGTGAAGATATGCATGGTTCCGACACATCCACCGTGATGAGCGTGGTGACCGGTGCCACAAGTACGCAGGAGTTCATCAACTCCATGCAGTCGCGTGATGCGTTGAGCCGTACCGAGGCCAATGCGGCCAGCGATGCGGCGAATACGTTGAACACGTCGATGAACCGTAGCGAACGTCTTGCCGCAATCGAAAAGCAGATCGCCAATCTGAAAACCACAGCTGATGAAAAGGCTGCATCCGCACAGCAGGCTGCCGCCTCCGCACAGACCCAGCGCGACTCGCTTGACCAGTTGCGCGCAGAAGGCGAAACCCGCCGTGCCGAATTGGAAAGCAAGCAGTCGCAGCTGAATAGTGACGTGGCCAAGCAGGCGGCGCAAACGGTTATGTTGCAGTCGCAGGTCGATTCCTTCAATCGCCAGTATGCAGCCGAGCAGGCCGCCGCAGCCAATCAAAATAATGGCGGCAATCAAGGGCAGACCCAGCCAGGCAACAGCAATACCAATAATGGCAGCAACAATGTGACGCCTGCTCCCGCGCCAACTCCTGCGCCTACTCCCACTCCTGCTCCCGCGCCGAGCACCAATAACAATTCCGGTCAGGGAACCTCCAATGGCGATTACGGCAATGCCTACGTGCCGGCCAGTGCACGTGGTGGGCGTACGACCGTCGTAGACAGATGGGCATCGGAACCCCTTCATATTTGGGTAACGGTGGTCAGTGGTATATTACAGCTCCCTCATATGGTCTGCGAGTGGATCATAATCCGCAGGTGGGTGCGGCTCTCTCCTTCCTTCCCGGACAGGCTGGAGCAGATGGTTTCTACGGTCATGTGGCCGTTGTGGAAGCGGTGAACGGAAGCACTATCACCATTTCCGAGATGAACGCGTCCGGTGGTCCCTTCAACGTGTCGTACCGCACGCTATACAACGCATCTCAGTTCTGGTATGTGCACTGATTCATCAAGGAGCGTTTGAGTTTTTCCTTGAACGTTGTGTCACGGGAGCGCGCCGCCTGAATCGTTGGGCGGCGCGCTCCGTGATATTGTCGATTGTTGCGTTGCAAAACACTTCTTCGAAGAACCGGAAAGGAGGTCCGACATGGCCAAGGAGCAAGGTGTGAAGCCGATTGCGCAGAACAAGAAGGCACGCCATGATTACGCCATCGAAGACAAGTATGAAGCCGGTCTGGTGTTGACCGGCACTGAAGTGAAGTCGCTTCGTGAGGGACGCGCATCGCTGGCCGAATCGTTCATCACCATCGACCGTCGCGGTGAAATGTGGCTTGAGGGAGCCAACATTCCTGAATATCTCAATGGTACGTGGAACAATCATGCCCCTAAGCGCAAGCGTAAGCTGCTACTTCATGCGGCGCAGATCGACAAGCTGGCACGTCAAAGCCAAGCTAAAGGTTTCACCATCATTCCGCTGAGCCTGTATTTCAAGGATGGCCGCGTCAAGGCGGAAATCGCGTTGGCCCGAGGCAAGAAGGAATTCGACAAGCGTCAGGCGTTGCGCGAGGAACAAGACAAGCGTGAGGCGTTGCGTGCCATGCGCTATGCCAACAAGCAAGTGCGATAAGTCGAAACCGGAAAATTTCCGGTTTCACATACTGACATAAAGCGGCGGTCGTAATATTTTTGTAGCTTGACTTCTCTAGTGTATGGTTCGGATTCGGTCGAATAGACCGAGCGAGACATAGGAGAAGGATATGGAAGCGAAGAAAAGTCTGAAGGCGGCTGCCGCGTGCGTGCTGAGCGTTGCGATGTTGTTTGCTGGAGCGGCATGCGGCACCAGTGATGGAAGCGACGATGCGGCTTCGTCCAATAGCGGTTCGAAATCGAACGAACTGACGGGGTACGATGTTTCGTCGGTGCAGAAAGACGATGACATCGCCAAACTGTTGCCCGACTATGTGACGAAGGACGCAAGCTCACCATCGGCATGGACACGTCGTACGCTCCTGCGGAATTCCTTGCGGAGGACGGCAAGACCCCGGTCGGCTTCGATGTCGATATCGCCAAGGCTTTGGCACAGGTGTTCGGTCTTGAAGCGGATCCTGAGACCGCGAATTTCGATTCGATCATTCCGTCGGTCGGATCCAAGTACGATATCGGCATTTCGTCGTTCACCGTGACCAAGGAACGTTTGGATGCGGTTGATTTCGTAAGCCATTTCGATGCCGGATCGGCATGGGCCGTGAAGAAGGGCAATCCGAACAAGATCGACACGTCCGATCTGTGCGGCAAGAAGGTGGCCGTGCAGACCGCCACCATGCAGGAGACCGAAGCCAACAAGATGGCCAAGCAATGCGAGGCCGACGGCAAGGATAAGCTTGAAGTGATCTCCAGCAAGCTGCAGACCGATGTGACCACGAACGTTGTCACCGGCAAGGCTGACGTGTTCTATGCCGATTCGCCGGTCGCGGGCTATGCCATCGCGCAAACCGATGGACAGCTGGAAACGCTTGGCAAGGTCGAGGGCGTCGCTCCGGAAGGCATCGTCATCAAGAAAGGCGACAGCCAGATGGATGAGGCCGTGCAGAAGGCCGTGCAGAAGCTCATTGACGACGGTACGTATCTGAAGATCCTCAAGTATTGGGGCGTCGAGGACGGTGCCATCAAAACGCCGGAAATCAATACGCCGGGCGCCGAATGATTCCATGATTGAACCGTCTGCGGATCAGACGGTTTCAAGAATCGCATAGCTTGCGATATGCCGGAAACAAAGCGGGTTTTGATCATATTGTGATATGACAAAACCCGCTTTTTCGTAGGGAAAAACGGCATGTCAAATAGAGTTTGCGTACTATTAACGCGGCCGTAGCAATCGTTTTTATGGTGCGTGCAGAACTTCGGTTCGGCCGTTTTCATACGGTCGGGAATGAAGAGATGATTCGCGATGGCTTTCAATAATCTGAGGAAACTCACTGTTTTGCGCTAAGCGCCGCCATGATCGTTTCGTTGGGTGCGTGCGGCACATCGGAAAAGTCCGATTCCACGGCTTCCGGTGATTCCAAGTCGTCGTCGAACGTCACCGGTTATGACGTTTCCGGTGTGACGAAGGATGCTGATATAGCCGCAATGCTGCCGGAATCAGTCACCAAGGACGGCAAGCCCACCATCGGCATGGACACGTCGTACGCTCCCGCGGAATTCCTTGCGGAGGACGGCAAGACCCCGGTCGGCTTCGATGTCGATATCGCCAAGGCGCTCGCCAATATGTTAGGTCTTGAGGCCGTGCCGCAAACCGAAGGCACGTTGGAAGCCCTTGGCGAGGATATCGGCGTGACCAAGGAGGCAGTGGCCATCAAGAAGGGCGATTCCGATACAGCCAAGGCGGTGCAGGCCGCACTGCAGAAGCTCATGGATGACGGCACGTATATGAAGATCCTCAAGCATTGGGGCGTGGAGACCGGAGCGGTCGACAAAGCCGAAATCAATCCGACCGACCTCGGCTGAACGATCAAACGTAAGGCAGGTATCGTACGCGGTGATACTGTGATGCCGATATGACGGAAGGCATGCGGACCGAATCCGCGTGTCTTCCGTTTTTCGTATATGGATTTTCCGTGATTCGATGGATCTTCATTGCGTGATTCTTGGCTGGTGCGTAGGTTTTGCGCAACGTAACGTACATGTAGCATTGCGCTCTTATCGTGCCTATTTGAGATACTGAGGTTCTCTGCAATCGAATGGCGTTGAGATCTCGGTATGGCAATGAAGAGATAAGAAGAAGGATATGCGTATCATGTCTTTGAAGATCAAGTCCGTTGTGGCGCTTGCGCTGAGCGCGGCGATGTTGTTTTCCGCTGCCGCTTGCGGCACCTCCGATGCTTCCAAGTCCGGCGATTCGTCGGATTCGTCGAACACTACCACCGGTTACGATGTCAGCACCATTGAAAAAGATGACGAGCTGGCCAAGCTGGTTTCGTCCAGCGATCTGGTGAAGGACGGCGAGCTTTCCGCCGGTATGGAGCTTTCGTACGCTCCGGCTGAATTCTATGCCGAAGACGGTAAGACTCCGGTCGGCTATGATATCGACATGACCAAGGCCATCGCCAAGACGCTTGGTTTGAAGCCGAACATCGTGTCTTCCATGTTCGACACCATCATTCCTTCCATTGGCTCCAAGTATGATCTGGCATCACCGCCATGACCATCACCGAAGAGCGTATGCAGTCCGTGGATTTCGTGAGCTACTACCGTGCGGGTTCCACGTGGGCCGTGCAGAAGGGCAATCCGAAGAAGCTCGACACTTCCGACATGTGTGGCGCGAAGATCGCGGTGCAGACCGGCACCGTGCAGGAAGAGGAGGCCAACACCATCGCCAAAGGCTGCGAGGCCGACAACAAGGCCGAAGTGATGTCGTACAAGCGTCAGGCCGAAGCGGCCACTGCAGTGGCTACGGGCAAGGCCGATGCGTTCTATGCCGATTCGCCGGTCGCCGGTTATGCCATCTCCCAGACCGACGGACAGCTTGAGGCCTTGGGTGACGTCGAAGGCGTGGCCAAGCAGGGCATCGCTGTCAAGAAGGGCAACACCCAGCTTGCTGAAGCCGTGCAGAAGGCCGTACAGAAGCTGATGGACGATGGCACGTATATGAAGATCCTCAAGCATTGGGGTGTGGAATCCGGTGCTCTGGACAAGGCTGAGATCAACCCGACCGATCTCAACTGATCTCATCTCCACTATTTTCATCAACAACGAAGGAACTGAAGCATCATGGCGAAAAAACAGATCGACGGCGACGGCTCGATATTCCGAATCGCATCAAAGCGCTGCCGGTTAAGCGTACGGGCCCGATTGTGGCGGCGGTCATCGTTGCTCTGCTCGCCGCCATGCTGCTGCAGGGCCTGATCACCAATCCGCGTTTCGAATGGAATGTGGTTGGGAAGTACCTGTTCAACGAGAATGTGCTTGAAGGCATCAAATACACGCTGCTGCTGACGGTCATCTCCATGGTCATCGCGATTGTTCTGGCAGTGATTCTGGCCGTGATGCGCAAGTCCATCAATCCGGTGCTGCGTGGCGTGAGCTGGTTCTACATTTGGTTCTTCCGTGGCACCCCTGTGTATACGCAGCTGGTGTTCTGGGGTCTGTTCGCCGTATTGGTGCCCCGCATCGGTGTGGGCATTCCTTTCACGTCCATTGAATTCTGGAGCATTGACTCGCAGTCCGTCATTACCGCGTTCAACGCGGCATGGCTGGGTCTCGCGCTGAACGAAGCGGCATATCTGGCCGAAATCGTGCGTGCGGGTCTTGAAGCCGTCGATCCAGGTCAGACCGAAGCGGCCAAGCGCTGGGTATGAAGCGTTCCATGATCATGCGTCGCGTGGTGCTTCCTCAGGCCATGCGCATCATCATTCCGCCGACCGGCAATGAGTTCATCGGCATGTTGAAGACCACCTCGCTGGTCAACGCCGTGCCGTTCACGCTGGAACTGCAGTTCGCCACCACCGCAATCGCAACCCGACTGTACAAGCCGATTCCGCTGCTGATCGTGGCCTGCATCTGGTATTTGGTGATCACCTCCATCCTGATGGTGCTGCAGTCTCGTCTGGAGAAGCATTTCGGCAAGGGCTTCGATGCACGACCGGCCGGCGCGCGCGGCAAGCAGCCGCCGCTGCCGGGTAAAACCGAAGGCGAACCGAAAGACGATATCGCCAAGCAGAACGAGGCAACGTTCGCGGGCATGACCGCGTGAGGGGAGTGAGCAATGACTGAACCAACCACCAACGGTGTTGTTCCCGCAGTGAAGGCCACGCAGGTGCATAAGGCTTTCGGTAGCCTGCACGTGCTCAAGGGCGTCGATATGACGGTTATGCCCGGCTCGGTGACGGTGATTCTGGGACCTTCCGGTTCCGGAAAATCCACGTTCCTGCGCCTGATCAATCAGTTGGAAACGCTGACCGGCGGCGAAATCGACGTCGACGGCGAAATGATCGGCTACAAGTACGTCGATAAGGACGGCAAGCAGGTGCTGCAGACCCTGAACGACAAGGAAGTGGCCGAGCAGCGTTCCAAACTGGGCATGGTATTCCAGAGGTTCAACCTGTTCCCGCACATGACGGCGCTCGAAAATGTGATGGAAGCGCCGGTCCACGTCAAGCACATGGATAAAAAGGAAGCCCGCAAGCTTGCCATCGAAGAACTGAATCGCGTGGGCATGGGCGATCGCCTCGATCACTATCCGGCACAGCTTTCCGGTGGCCAGCAGCAGCGCGTGGCCATCGCCCGTGCGCTTGCCATGAAGCCGGAAATCATGCTGTTCGACGAGCCGACCTCCGCACTCGATCCGGAATTGGTGGGCGAAGTGCTGAACGTCATGCTGTCTTTGGCGAAAGAAGGCATGACCATGGTGGTTGTCACCCACGAAATAGGCTTCGCGCGCGAAGTCGCCGATCAGATCGTATTCATGGACGGCGGTGTTGTTGTGGAACAGGGCGGTCCTGAAATCATTGACAATCCGCAGGAACCACGATTCAAGGACTTCCTGCAGCACGTGCTGTAAATCGCCGTAAGCGTAATCGTAAGAGTCAGACATCTCTTCATTTCAAGAATTGCGATCAAGAGAATGGCTGAAGAAAATCCCCATGTTGAAAACTGTCGGCATGGGGATTTTTGTGTCCATATATCAAAGGTTCGGCGCGATGGAGCGGTTTCGTTTCGAAAATGACACCATTACCCGATAAGCTGAGGTGTTATGTGTGGAATCGTAGGATATGCAGGAAATGTGGAAACCGCGTGCGGCAAGCCGTTGGAAGTGTGCCTCCAAGGCCTACAACGTTTGGAATACCGCGGGTATGATTCGGCCGGTGTGGCGCTGACCGCGCCCGGCATGGACCATGTGGAAGTGCGTAAGAAGGCGGGGCGTCTCGCCAATCTGATCGAAGACGTGGAACGCAATCCAATGCCGATGGCCACCGTGGGCATCGGACACACCCGTTGGGCCACCAACGGCGTGCCGAATGACATCAACGCGCATCCGCATACTTCGCGTGACGGCAAGGTCGCCATCATTCATAATGGCATCATCGAAAACGCCTCTCAGCTGCGTCTTGATCTGCAGACGGAAGGTTACCGTTTCTCATCGGAAACCGATACGGAGGTCGCGGCGAAACTGCTGGGCAAAATCAGCGAGAAAATCGTTGAGGAAACCGGCAAGCCTGACCTGTTCAAGGCCGTGCGACGCTTGGCGCGCATGCTGGAAGGCGCGTTCACGATTCTCGCCACCGACTGCCGTCAGCCGGGTATCGTGGTCGGTGCCCGCCATGATTCGCCGCTGGTGGTTGGTCTTGGCGAAGGTGAGAATTTTCTCGGTTCCGATGTGGCCGCGTTCGTCGCCTACACGAAGCGTGCATGGAAATCGACCAGGATCAGGCCGTGATGGTGTCCGCCGATAAGGTCGTGGTGTCTGATTTCATGGGCAACATCGTGGACGATCCGAAGACTATACCGTGGATTGGGATGCTTCCGCGGCCGAAAAGGGCGGTTGGGACTCCTTCATGGACAAGGAGATCCATGAAGGGCCGGCGGCGGTGCAGCGCACGCTGTTGGGACGTCTCGGCAAGGACGGCAATCTCAATCTTGATGAGGTTCGCATCGACGAGCATGATTTCAAGGCGATTGACAAGATTATCGTCATCGCCTGCGGTACCGCCGCCTATGCGGGCATGGTGGCCAAGTACGCCATCGAGCATTGGGTGCGTATTCCGGTGGAAGTGGAGCTTGCCCACGAATTCCGCTATCGTGATCCGATTCTCACCCCGCGCACGTTGGTGGTGGCCATTTCGCAGTCTGGTGAAACCATGGACACGCTGATGGCATTGCGCCACGCGCGCGAGCAGGGTTCGAAGGTGCTGGCCATCTGCAACACGCAGGGCGCGTCCATTCCACGTGAATCCGACGCGGTGCTGTACACGCACGCTGGTCCGGAAGTGGCGGTCGCCTCCACCAAGGCGTTCGTGGCGCAGATTACTGCCGCCTACGTGCTTGGCTTGTATTTGGCGCAGGTCAAGGGTGCAATGTTCCGTGACGAGATCGCGCAGGCGTTGGATTCCCTCAAAGACATGCCTCGCAAGATCCAGTGGGTTCTTGACACGCAGGCCAAGACCGTGCATGATGCTGCCGCACAGATGTCGATGCGAAGTCCTTCCTGTTCCTGGGTCGTCATGTCGGCTACCCGGTTGCGATGGAAGGCGCGTTGAAATTGAAGGAAATCGCCTACACCTTCACCGAAGGCTTCGCGGCCGGCGAGCTCAAGCACGGTCCGATCGCATTGGTGGATGAAGGCGAACCGGTAGTGTTCATCGTGCCGCCGGCACGTGGCCGCAATGTGCTGCACGCCAAGGTTATTTCCGGTATCGAAGAGGTCAAGGCCCGTGGCGCGTACATTATCGCCGTGGCCGAAGAGAACGATCCCGATGTTGAACGCTATGCGGACGTGGTGTTCTGGCGTCCGGCCTGCCCGACGCTGATGAGCCGCTGGTGGATGTGGTGCCGCTTCAGCTATTCGCCATGGACATGGCCAAGCTGAAGAATTACGACGTTGACAAGCCTCGTAATCTCGCCAAGTCCGTCACCGTGGAGTAATCGTTCATACGATGCGTCAGCAGCGTCAGCAGAAGAGGCATCGTTACGTTCTTGAAGAGCCTCATATTCCGTTCGAATATGGGGTTCTTTACGAGAACGATGCAATTATCGTGGTTGACAAACCGCATTTTCTCGCCACCACACCGCGTGGCATGTGGTATCGCGAAACCGCGTTGATCCGACTTCGGGAACAGTATGGCGAACCTGATATTGTTCCCGCGCACCGTTTGGACCGACTTACCGCAGGCATCGTCGTATTTGTGCGCAAACCGGAATTGCGTGGCGCTTACCAAATGCTGTTCCAAAATCGCAAAACCATAAAAACCTATGAATGTTTGGCGCCACTTGCCCCCGATCGGCATCCGCAATATGGAACAATCGTAAGAATCGACAGGCATCAACCATTTCCGGCAATCCGAGCATCGCATATTTGCAAGGATCGCGGGCGACTTCAGGCGTACGAAATTCCGGAAACCGTCAATGCGCAAACGTTGATTGAGCGGGGAGGCACGGTACGTTGCATCGACGGCAAAGCATACGTGAATTATGTGCTGCACCCGAAACCGGCAAAACGCACCAGTTGCGTGTGCATATGAATTCGTTGGGATTGCCGATTTTGGGCGATGATTTCTATCCGAATATTGTGCAGCGTTCTTACGATGATTTCTCGCAGCCGTTGGAATTGGTGGCTCGTGAGTTGCGTTTCGACGATCCGGTGACAGGGGAGCCTCGTACGTTCGTTTCGAAAGTGCCGCTTGGCTGATTAACAGTCTGATCAGCAGGTATTGCTCGCTGAATAAAGATATATAAAAACCGTTCATCGATATACTGATATTTGATCGCATCGCTATGGCGTGTTGAAGTTGCGTGTCCCTATAATTGGACATTTCACATTTCGTGTTACCGAGCGTGATTAGGATGTGCTCTTGTTGTGTTGGCTGGTAAAGGCAAGCCGGCTGGAAAGAACGAGAGAGAATATGAACCATATTTCGAAAGCGCTTCGTGGCGTTGCCGACAAGTACAACGGCGTGTCACTGATTATCCGCATTATCGTCGGTCTTATCGCGGGTACCGCACTGGCATTGGTCGTGCCGCATATGGCGTGGATCGGCGAATTCGGCACCCTGTTCGTAAGCGCATTGAAGGCCGTCGCTCCGATTCTGGTGTTTGTACTGGTTGCAAGCGCTCTGGCTCAGGGTAATTCCAAGCTTGATAGCCGTTTCGGTACGGTGCTTTTCCTGTATCTGTTCACCACGTTCCTGTCCGCCGTAGTGGCGGTGCTGACGTCTCGCATGTTCCCGCAGACCATATCGTTGGGCGATGCCGCTGACGCCGATGTGGTGCCGCAGGCTTGAGCGAGGTTGTGCAGACGTTGCTGACCAATATTGTGGCCAATCCGATTCAGGCATGATCGACGGCAACTACATCTGCATTCTGATGTGGGCTTGCCTGTTCGGTCTTGCATGAAGGGTATTGCCAATGAAAGCTCCAAGGCGTTCCTTGCCAATGTGGCCGATGGCGTGTCTCAGGTGATTCGTTGGGTCATCAATCTCGCCCCGTTCGGCATTATGGGCTTGGTGTTCACCAGCGTTTCCGAAAACGGCTTGGCGGCCTTCACCGAGTACGGTAGCTCCTGCTCCTGCTCGTCGGCACCATGCTGCTGATGGTGCTCGTGTTCGGTCCGCTGGTCATTTTCCTGTACCTGCATCGCAACCCGTATCCGCTGGTGTACCGCTGCTTCAAGGAATCCGGCCTGACCGCATTCTTCACTCGTTCCTCCGCGGCGAACATTCCGGTCAACATGCAGCTGTGCGAGAAGCTTGGTCTTGATAAAGACATGTATTCCGTGTCTATTCCGTTGGGCGCAACCATCAACATGAACGGTGCCGCCATCACCATCACCATCATGGCCATGGCCGCCGCCAATACGATGGGCATTCAGATTTCGTTGCCGGCCGCCATTCTGCTGTCTGTGGTGTCGGCGCTCGGCGCATGCGGCGCTTCCGGTGTGGCCGGTGGCTCGCTGCTGCTTATTCCAATGGCCTGCTCGCTGTTCGGCATCAGCAATGACATCGCCATGCAGGTGGTGGGTGTCGGCTTCATCATTGGCGTTATTCAGGATTCTGTGGAGACCTGCCTGAATTCCGCTTCCGATGTGGAGTTTGCGGCGACCGCCGAATATCATGCTTGGCTCAAGCAGGGACGTCAGCTTCCTGCGTTCATGTATTCCAAGAAGGAACGCCAGCAGCTCGGCATCGAAGCCTGATTTCACCCGATTCCGGTTTTTCGGTTTCTGAATACGAAAAGGCGTCTTCTCGATTGTGTTGTGCAACACGTCGGGAAGACGCTTTTGTGTTTATTCTTGGTTCTGGGCTTGCAGGAATTGCTATTGCGGGATAAATTTGTAAGGGAAGTTGACGAAAACAAAGGAGTAGATATGACTCAACGCAGAGCCTATCGTTGGCCGCAGCCGTTGGCTGGGCAGCAAGCCCGTATCTGGTACGGCGGGGACTACAATCCAGACCAGTGGCCGGAAGAGGTGTGGGACGATGACGTTCGTTTGATGAAGAAGGCTGGCGTGAACCTCGTGTCCGTGGGCATCTTCTCGTGGGCGAAGATCGAGACGAGCGAGGGCGTGTACGATTTCGACTGGCTCGACCGCATCATCAACAAGCTGGGCGAGGCCGGTATCGCAGTGGACTTGGCGTCCGCCACCGCGTCGCCGCCGATGTGGCTCACCCAGGCGCATCCCGAGGTGCTGTGGAAGGACACCGCGGCGACGTGTGCCAGCCGGGCGCCGCCAGCATTGGAGGCCGACCAGTCCGGTGTTCCGCGAGTACGCGCTGAAGCTGTGCCGTGCGATGGCCGAGCATTACAAGGGTAACCCGTACGTGGTCGCATGGCATGTGAGCAATGAGTACGGCTGCCACAACCGCTTCGACTATTCCGAGGACGCCGAACGCGCGTTCCGGAAGTGGTGCGAGGAACGCTACGGCACCATCGACGCGGTGAACGACGCGTGGGGCACGGCGTTCTGGGCGCAGCGCATGAACGACTTCACGGAAATCGTGCCTCCGCGCTTCATCGGCGACGGCAACTTCATGAACCCGGGCAAGCTGCTTGATTCAAGCGTTTCAGCTCCGACGCGCTGAAGGCGTTCTATGTCGCCGAGCGCGACGCGCTTGCGAGATCACTCCGGACCTGCCGTTGACCACGAACTTCATGGTGTCCGCCGCCGGTTCGGTACTGGACTACGACGATTGGGGCCGTGAGGTCGATTTCGTGTCGAACGACCATTACTTCATTCCGGGCGAGGCCCATCTGGACGAGCTCGCGTTCTCCGCGAGCCTGGTCGACGGCATCGCGCGCAAGGATCCGTGGTTTCTGATGGAGCATTCCACATCGGCGGTGAACTGGCGTCCGGTCAACTACCGCAAGGAGCCGGGCCAGCTGGTGCGCGACTCCCTGGCGCATGTGGCCATGGGCGCGGACGCGGTGTGCTACTTCCAGTGGCGCCAGTCCAAGGCCGGCGCGGAGAAGTTCCATTCCGCATGGTGCCCCACACCGGTGAGGACTCGGCCGTGTTCCGCGACGTGTGCGAGTTGGGCGCGGATCTGAACACGCTGGCCGACAACGGACTGCTTGGCACGAAGCTGGCGAAGTCCAAGGTCGCCGTGGTATTCGACTACGAATCCGAGTGGGCCACCGAACACACCGCAACCCCGACCCAGAAGGTCCACCACGTGGACGAGCCGCTGCAATGGTTCCGCGCATTGGCCGACCATGCGTGACCGCCGATGTCGTTCCGGTTAGTTCGAACTGGGACGAGTACGAGGTGGCCGTGCTGCCTAGCGTGTACATCCTGTCGGAGGAGACCACCCGCCGCGTGCGCGATTACGTGGCGAACGGCGGCAGACTGATCGTCACGTACTACACGGGACTGTCCGACGAGAAGGACACGTGTGGCTCGGCGGCTATCCGGGATCGATCCGTGACGTGGTCGGCGTGCGCGTGGAGGAGTTCATGCCCATGGGCGACGATTTCCCGGGCGTGCCGAGCCGTCTCGGTCTGTCGAACGGCGCGGTCGCGCGCGATATCGCCGACGTGATCGGCTCGGTTGACGGGTCGGCCACCGTACTGGAAACGTTCAAGGATGATCCGTGGACCGGCATGGACGGCGCTCCGGCGATCGTCGCGAACACGTTCGGCGAGGGCCGCAGCGTGTATGTGGGCGCACGCCTCGGCCGCGATGGCATCGCCAAGAGCCTGCCGGAGATTCTCGAATCGCTCGGCATGGCCGAAACCGGCGAAAACGACAGTCGCGTGCTGCGGGTCGAACGTGAGGGATCGGACGGTTCGAGGTTCGTGTTCTCGTTCAACCGCACTCACGAAACGGTCCAAATCCCATTCGAAGGCAAGATCGTGGTTTCTTCGTTCGCTGAAGTGAGCGGCGAGAACGTCTCTATCAAACCCAATGGCGTGATCGTCACCAAGCAGTAAGCGGTCGGCAAACGAATAACCGCAACGCAACATGGTGTCGCGGATTGAATAATCGTCAATCCGCCGACACCCATATTTGTTGAAAAGTAAGTGGATTGCGTGGCTGAATCGAAGAGATTGGAGGATTGTACGCTGGCTTTCGGGTGACTGACGTACACTCGAATGCGTATGTGTGTACGCACGTTTTCGTGTGGGAACATCAAATGGGAGGAATCGGCTTGAAACTGGTGAAACGAATCATCGCCATCTGCTGTGCGGCCATTATGGCAGTCAGTGCGGCCGCTTGCGGAGCCAACGTCGATTCCCGAACCGAAATCACCGTATGGTCGTGGGAGCCGAGCATGAGGCAAATCATCGACGGCTTCGAAAAGGAAAATCCCGACATCCACGTTATTTGGAAGAACACAAGCGGTTACGACAATCTCAACAGTGCCATTCAAGACGGCTACGGCATTCCCGACGTGGTGCAATTGGAGTACTATGCGTTGCGCCAGTACGCGGTAAGCAGCCAGCTGGTGGCGATCACTGGGCGTACGGAAGGCTACGGCGATTTCTACACGCCCGGTACATGGGCTTCGGTACAGCTGAACGGCCGCGTGTACGGCTTGCCCATGGATTCCGGTCCAATGGCGTTCTTCTACAATGACAGCGTGTTTGAACAGGTGGGTGTCGACGCGTCCAAAATTCGCACATGGGACGACTATTACGAAGCCGCCAAAAAGCTCAAGGAGATCGGCGTGTATATCACCGCCGATTCCGGCGACGCCAGCTTTTACGACACTATGATCTGGCTTGCCGGAGGGCGCCCGTTCTCCACGTCGAACGACGGCAAAAACGTGACGATCAACCTCACCGACGACGAGGGCACCCGAACCTTTACTGAATTCTGGCAGAAAATGATCGATGAAGGTTTGGTCGCCACCAATCTGACCACATGGTCCGATGAATGGAAGGAAGCCGTAGGAGAGGGGAAGATCGCTCCGTGTTCTCCGGCGCCTGGTTGCCGTCGTTGCTCATGTCGAACCTTCCTGGAACCGCAGGATTGTGGCGTGTGGCGCAGATGCCGACACCAGATGGCAGTGCCACCACGTCGGAAAACGGCGGATCTGCGCTGGCCGTGCTGCAACGCTCTCGCAAGCCCGAAGCGTCATATCGTTTCATTGAATACGCATGCCATAAAGCGGAAGGTATCAAAGCCCGCGTGGATGGCGGCGCATTCCCCGCCGACAACAACACGTTGTCTGATCCGGAATTCCTGCACAAAACCACCGTGACCGACGAGCGTGGCATTGAAATACCGTATTTCGGCGGTCAGGAATACAATCGTGTGCTTTCCGAAGCTGCGGAAAACGTGTCGACCGGCTACCAGTATCTGCCATTCGAAGTGTATGCGCGAAGTGACTTCCGCACTACCGTAGGCAAGGCCTACAAATGGTCGAGCCGGTTGCGCAAAGAGCAGGACAGGCTGAATATCATCGCGGCCGGTGGCAAAGTGTCCGACAAATCCGCCATCGGCGACGCGTTGAAGGAAACTGATTCCGCTGATCGTCTCAAATTGAAAAGCGGCATCGCGCTGTGGCAGAAGGATTTGAAGGAATACGGAGCCAATCAGGGCTTCACTATTCAGTAAATAGTTAATTATTTGCTATAGTTGTAAAAATAATGATGGCTGTCTTGTTTTTTTGAATTCAAGACAGCCATTATTATTATTATGTATTGAGATTGTATGTTGACGAAAAGTTATTGTCGTACGTTGCGTTCGTAAATATGCAGCATGCCTTTGAAAATCAGATCAGGGTCGTAAATGTCGATCATGTCGGTATCGTCGGCGAACACGCGGCTTAATCCGCCCGTCGCAACCACGCGGAAATCCTCGTCGATTTCGCGATGGAATTGCGTGATCGTACGTTCGATGCCTCCGAGGAAGTTGTAGTACAAGCCGGCTTGCATGGCTGGTTTGGTGCTTTTTGCCAGAATCGACGAGGGGCGCGTGATCTCCACTTCCGGCAACTGGGCCGTGGCGTCCCACAAGGCGGCCGCGCCTGTGCGAATGCCGGTGGTGATGAGCCCGCAAATCACTGAAGCGTCGGCTGTTACGTAATTGAATGTGGTGGCCGTGCCGAAATCCGCCACCAGAATCGGCCCGCCATACTCGTAGTAGGCTCCCGCACAGTCGGCAATGCAGTCCGCGCCCATATTCTGCGGATTGTCCATGCGAATATTGATGCCGGTTTTGACTCCCGGTCCAACAATCATCGGATCGATATTGAGGAATTTCACAATGCTGGCACGGAACGAATGCATGACCTTCGGCACCACCGACGTGATGATCACGTCGTCCACGTCGCCCGGCGTGTAGCCGCTCAACCGCAGGAATTGCGTGATCATCAGCCATATTCGTCTGACGTGTGGTTCGCTTTCGTGGTGATGCGGTATGTGCCGGCGATATGCCCGTCATCGAGAAAGCCGATCACCACATTGGTGTTGCCGATGTCGACTGCGACCAGAAGCATGTCGAATTCTCCTTACGATTGCTGTATTGACGCTATTTCCTGTGACGTTGGTTGATAGTTACGATGCTTGCGATTCAGCGGATTCGGTATTGCGTAACGCTGCCAATTCGGTGAGGATGCGTTCCGCCAATTCCTGCTTGCTCATCTTGTTCCAATGCTCGATGATCGGTTCGTCGGTGGTTTCGCCGGGTTTCAGCACGGTCACCACATTCGTATCCACCGCGAATCCGGCGCCGGGAGTGTTGAGATTGTTGGCCACCAGCATGGAACAATGCTTGGATGTGAGTTTTTTCGCTGCGTTCGATTCAAGATCCTGCGTTTCCATGGCGAAACCGCACAAGGTCTGGTCGGCGGTCTTATGCTCGCCTGCCCACGCGAGAATATCGGGATTCGATGTGAGCTGCAGATCGATATTGATGCGCCCGTTCTTCTTGATTTTCTCCTGAGCCTGCTCGACGGGTCGGAAATCGCCGACTGCGGCCGCCATGATCGTCAGATCGGCCTGCGTGAAATGCTCTTGCACCGCGTTGAACATTTGCTGCGCGGTGGTGACGTGAACCGTATCAATGCCGCGGGGAGCGCTCAATGTGACAGGGCCGGATACCAGCGTCACATCCGCGCCCATATCGCGTGCCTGCTCGGCGATCGCATAGCCCATTTTTCCAGTGGAATGATTGGTGAGGTAGCGCACGGATCAAGCGGCTCCTGTGTGGGACCGGCGGTGACGAGCACATGCAATCCGTGCAATGGCAACGTTTCTGCGGGCTGGTTCGCACGCAGCAGATCAGCTACGGCAGCTTCGATCGCAGCAGGCTCCTCCATGCGTCCTTTGCCGACATCCTGGCAGGCAAGCATACCGGATCCCGGCTCCACAATGGTCCATCCAAGTTCACGGCAGGTATTGAGATTGCGTTGCGTCACGGCATTCTCATACATGTGCACGTTCATGGCAGGGCATAGGATTTTCGGCCCTTCGCTATAGGCAAGCACGGTACTTGTCAGCTGGTCGTCGGCAATGCCGCATGCGATTTTCGCAATGATATCGGCGCTCGCGGGAGCGATGACGAGCATGTTCGCCCATTTCGCATCATCCACGTGATTGATATGCAGCGGATCGGATGGCGTATGAGCAACATCGCCGTCATTGCGCTGTGCTGCGAACATGGACGTGCGCGTCTGCGTATGCGTGAGCGAGCTGAACGTCAACGGGGTGACGAACTCCTGCGCGGCCGCGGTCATGGTCACGCGAACCTCATGTCCCTGCTTGCTCCAGTCGGAGGCGAGATGGCAGGCCTTGAATGCGGCGATGCTGCCGGTCACGCCGAGAAGAATATGCGCCATAGCCGATATTGTCCTTCCATTGACGTTGGCAAGACTTACGAAAACTGCGTCAAGTATATATCGAACCGGCTGAAGCATGCGGCATTGCGGCATTGCCGTCAGATGAATCGTGCGGGCATGGCGGATTGTAGAATCAGACTTTGGTGATCGACCCGTACAGGCGGTCAACCAGAACAAACACATAATCAAACAGGAGCAATCATGTCGCAATCTTCAGGTGCGTGACGGCGAAGCGACGCAACCGAACAGAAGAACGAACAACACAACAATCAGCCCGCAAGCTCGGCAAGCACCGACGCAACTTTGAACGCGCGTGCCAAATCACCGAAATCCAAGGGGCCCAACAAGTGGATCATCGCCATCATTGCAGTGATCGCAGTGGTCGCCATCATTGTGGGCGTCGTCGTATTCCGCAACAACAGCGTATCCAGCGATACCGCGGAAAATGGCACCTCCAACACCGTGACCATTGGACTGAAACTCGCCCCCGTAAGCCTCGACATTCGCCACCAGTCCGGATCGGCGATCGAACAGGTGCTGATCGGCAATGTGTACGAAGGACTGCTGTCACGCGATTCCGACAACAAAGTGCATCCGGGACTGGCGAAAAGCTGGGATATTTCCAACGACGGCACAACGTATACGTTCCATCTCAACGAGAACATGAACTTCTCCAACGGAGACACGTTGGACGCCGAAGATGTGGCCTGGTCCATTAACCAGCTCAAAGAACAGCAGTATTACAACGCCAATCAGGTCGAAAGCCTCGAAAAAGCCGAAGCGGTCGATAGCGACACCGTGAAGCTCACGCTCAGCACCCCCGATTCCAACCTGCTGTGGTACCTGACCGGACGCCCCGGCCTGGTGTTCGATAAGGACGCCGAATACAACGCGAAAACCGAAGCCGTCGGATCGGGCCCGTACACGGTGGAATCCTTCGATTCCGCCAGCAAAATGGTGCTCAAAGCCAACCCGAAGTATTGGGGAAGCGCACACCAGGCCGCAACCGAAAACGTGATCATCAAATTCCTCACCGACGATAACGCAGCCGTCAACGCGCTGAAAAGCGGCGAAGTCGACGTGCTTTCCCCGGTGAACGCCACGCTCGCCAAATCGCTTGACGCCAACACGTATCAGGTGTCCGCGGCGGACGGCAGCGACAAATACGTGCTCGCCTTCAACTGCACGAACAGCAAGCTTGCCGACAAGCGCGTGCGTCAGGCAATCCGTTACGGCATCAACCATGAGGAAATCATCGCTTCGCGCGGTAACGTCGACTATGCGCTCGGCGGGCCGATCCCATCCGTGGACCCGGGCTATGAGGACTTGACCGACCTGTACCCGTACGATGTGAACAAAGCCAAGGAACTCATGCTGAAGCCGGCTATTCCACCGATAATCCGCTGAAACTCACCCTCACCTACGCCAACACGTACGGCACGGAACTCGGCGATCAGCTGCGTAGCCAGCTCGCCAAAATCGGCATTGATCTCAGCATCAACTACGTGGAATTCTCCACATGGCTGCAAGACGTGCATGCCAACGGCGACTATGAACTCTCGTTGGTGGACCACGCCGAAAGCCACGACTTCTACAAGTGGACCACGCCCGACTACTACTTCCATTACGACGGCAAGCAAGCCCAAGAACTGTATGCCAAGCGCTCGCCGCCACCGATGAGGAATCCAGTGCAAACTACCTGAAGCAGGCTGCGAAAGCAGTAAGCGAGGATGCCCCCGCCGACTGGCTGTTCGGATATCGCGTGACGGTGGCATACCACAAGAACGTGCAGGGATTCCCCAGCAAGCTGAGCCAGACGGTGCTGCCATTGTGCAGATCACCAAGGCGCGGTGAATCGATGAAAAACGATGGAAAATCGGCGGAAAACAAGTGATGAAAACTGATGTGTGGCGGTGTTTGCAGCGGCATCGTTGCGGCACCGCCACACATTGGCACGATATTGTTGGATAGGGTATTGACGGTGAATAGGTGCGTATCGCTGCAAACGCACGGATCGAGCGATAGACCAATGGTGGTTCAACTATGAGATTTGTAGTCAAACGGCTGGGACTGTTCGTCGCGGCCCTGTTCGGTCTATCGCTTTTGGTGTTCGTGCTACTGCGCATGCTGCCGGGCGATGTGGCTGCGGTGATCGCAGGTACGAACGCGACCCCCGAACGTATCGCGTCGCTACGTGCCGAACTTGGTTTGGACAAGTCGTACGTGGCACAATACGGCGATTGGATGCTGGGGTTGCTGCACGGCGATCTTGGTGTTTCCGCCATTGGCGGCAAGTCGGTGTCGGCGCAGGTAGCGTCTCGCGCTTCGGTAACGTTTCCGCTGATTATCGTGAGTTTGCTGATCGCATTGGCGATTGGCCTGCCGCTTGGTTGCGCTGCTGTGCTGACTCGTAATGCCCGCTTGCGTGGGCTTTGTCACGGTATTGCGATTCTTGCCGGTGCCATTCCCGCATTATGGGGCGGATTGCTGTTGATTCTGCTGTTCTCACGCGGTTCAGGACTGTTGGGATTGCTGCCGGCGCAAGGTTTTCCCGATAATGGCTGGGGTGCGCCCTTGCGGGCATTGGCTTCTTTGATACTTCCGGCGCTCGCCACCGGCGTTACCGCAGGCGCGTCCATTATGCGTTACACGCGTGCCGCCGTGGGGGACAAGGCCTCGTCTCAGGCGGTTGACATGGCCATGGCATGCGGCATGACCCGCAAACAGGCGGTATTGCGCGTCGCTTTGCGTCTTGCCCCACCGCAATTGGTGTCAGTGATCGGTTTGACGTTCGCCCAGATGGTCACCGGTGTAATGGTGGTTGAGAATCTGTTCGCGCTTCCGGGGCTTGGCACCATGCTGGTCACTGATGTTGGCAATCGAGATCTGATTGCAGTGCAGAGCGAATTGTTCCTGTTGGCTACGTTCTTCCTCTTGCTTGGATTAGTGGTTGATGTGGTGCATCGTGCGCTTGATCCGCGTCTGAAAGATGCCGGATTGGTGTCGGGGGAGGTGCTTGCATGATGAAAGAGTCTGCTGAGAAAACTACTTCGAAAAACGCTGTGAAAACCGTGATTCCCTCCATATGGCGTACCGCTGGTGGCAAGTATTCGCTGATCATGCTTGCGATATGGCTGGTTGTGTCGGCTATTTCGCTGGTGTGGACGCCATATTCGCTGCTTGATACTGACGGATTCAACACGTGGCTTCGCCGTCCGGCGCTCACATGTTGGGTACTGATGGTGTTGGCGCTGATGTGTTGAGCTGGCTGATGGCCGGTTCCCGTACGAATCTTCGATCGCGCTGATTACTGTGGTGGTTGCCGCGGCCATCGGCCTGCTGCTGGTGGCGGCCATGGTGTCTCGCCATGGCGCATTGGCTTCCACGTCGGTGGTTGTGGTGGATGCGTTGATTTCCATTCCAACAGTGCTGATCGCTTGATGCTTTCCGTGCCGTTCGGCGCGTCGGCAGCGGTGATCATCGCCGCATGCGGACTTGCATACGGGCTGAATTTGGCGCGTATTCTACGCCCCGCGGCCATGCTCGCCGCACGTTCTGACTATGTGGAATCGGCTTTGTGGTCGGGTGCGAGTTCGTTACGCGTGTTTTTCACGCATATTGTGCCGAATACGGTTCCGGTGTTATGCGTTCAGCTGTCGATGAGTGCGGGCACGTCGCTCTTGGCGGAGGCTGGATTGACGTATCTGGGTGTTGGCGTCGGTGCGGGAGTGCCCAGTTGGGGGCATTCGCTTGCCACGTCCGTCAAATTCATCAGCATTTATCCGATGGCTGTGGTGTGGCCGGGATTGGTGGTCACCTTGATGGTGATAGCGCTGAATCTGTTTGGCGATGCGTTGCGTGACGCCATCGATCCGCTGACGAATCCGGCATTGCGGCAAAGTGAAGCCACCCATGTTGAACCGGAGGAACGCACATGAGCGTCAGCATCCGTAATCTCAATATCGTCATCAATGGAATGCCGATTGTGCATGATGTCGATATGGACATCGCCGACGGTGAACGTGTGGGTTTGATCGGTTCGTCCGGTTCCGGCAAATCCATGATCGCCAAATCCATCATGGGCTTGCTGCCGCTTTCCGCACAGGTTTCCGGCAGTATTGACATGGGTGGTACTGAAATCGTCGGAGCGTCGGATCAAGCGATCGCCGATCTGCGTGGCCGTTATGTGGGCATGGTGTTCCAGAATCCTTCCGCCGCATTGAATCCGGTGATGACCGTGGCGCAGCAGGTCGCGCTGCCACTGCGTTTGCATTACGATCTGACCCGTGACGAACGGTTGGACCGTGTCAAAGCAATGTTCGCCAAAGTCGGGCTGCCGGAAGATGTGCTGAACAAATATCCGCATGAACTTTCCGGCGGACAACAGCAGCGCGTCGGCATCGCGGCCGCATTGGTCACGTCGCCGCGCCTGATTATCGCCGACGAGCCAACCACCGCGCTGGATTCGATCACGCAACGGCAGATCGTCGATCTGCTGGCATCGTTGGTGGACGATTCCGGCGCATCCATGCTCTTCATCACCCACGATTTCGCGGTACTCAATCATGCAACCACACGCTGTTATGTACTTGCTGATGGACGTGTTGCCGAATCAGGACAAACCGCCGATATCCTGCAGTCGCCGCACACTAAAGTCGCTTCGCAATTGGTGACTTCGGCACGTGCGCTGTCGTTGCGGATCGATGCCGAAACCAAATAAGGAGAACGTTTGTGACGGGCGAAAACGAAAAAACCACAATGCTGCAAGGTCGCGGCATCAGCAAATACTACGGTGCGAAACAACAGCGTCGTCAGGTGCTGCACGATGTTGATATCGACGTACGTTCGGGGGAGTGCCTTGCGGTGATCGGCGGATCCGGATCCGGCAAAACCACCCTTACGCGAGTATTGCTGGGGTTCGAACACGCTGAAACGGGCGAGATTACGTATTTCGGCAAGCCTGTGCAAGGCGAAGTCGCCGGCGAACTGCGGCGTAGCTGCGGATTGGTGTTCCAAAGCCCATTCGGCTCGTTGGATCCGCGTTGGAGGGTCGGCAGATCCGTTGCCGAACCATTGCGGTTGCATCACCCTGATTGGTCGCAGGGACGGATTGCGGAACGCGTGTCGGAAGCCTTCCGCATGGTGAGTCTCGACCCTGCCGCATATGAAAATCGGTTCCCCGTGGACCTCTCTGGCGGTCAGGCGCAACGCGTGGCCATCGCACGTGCCATTGCGGATCATCCGAAAGTATTGCTTGCCGACGAGCCGATGAGCGCCGTCGACGTGGCCGCACGAACGCAGATTCTCGCATCGTTCGCTGCGATTCGTAGCGGCGAACCTGATATGGCGCTGATCATGGTGTCACACGATTTGGGAGTGGTGCAGCATATCGCAGATCGCATTATGGTGTTGCACGACGGTTGCGTTGAGGAATGCGGACTTACGGAAACCGTGTTGCACCATCCGACCAGCGATTACACCAAACGATTGCTGGACGCGGCTTCGCTCTGATTTGTGACACTGCGCAAAAAGCCTGCGATCATGTTGAAATCCGCATGATTGCAGGCTTTTTGCCGCTATATGAACAGGTAAGACACGCCGATGTCGTTACGTGTGCTATTGTGTGAGCCATGTTCAATTTCTCTTGTTGTTGCTGTCGCTGACCAACCGCCCGAGGGGCGCGTGGTTCATCGAAGCATAACTTGAGACAGGGCATTCTTTCGACATCCGCATTCTATGTGGGATGTCATTTCATCGCACAAGAATCATCCCATAACCAGTGCCTTACGCGGTTGGTATTACGCGGCATATGTGGATGAACCGCAGCGAAAGCACCATCACAGGTCCCGTTTCAAATCATTGCAAGTGATAAACGCGAGCTTCTCGAAATCAAAACAACGAAATCTTTCATCGGAAGCCAACGGAAATCACTCTTCGCAAGGAAACGACATGACCATCCACAACTCCCTTTCCGAGCTCATCGGCAACACTCCGCTCGTCAAACTCAACCGTGTGACCGACGGCATCAAAGCCGCCATCGCAGTCAAAGTCGAATATTTCAATCCTGGCGGCTCCTCCAAGGATCGCATCGCGGAACGTATTATTGACGCGGCCGAACGTAGCGGCGAACTCAAGCCGGGCGGTGTGATTGTGGAGCCGACCTCCGGCAACACCGGCGTAGGACTTGCCTCGTGGCCCAGCAGCGCGGATACCGCACCATTTTCACCCTGCCGGACAAGGTTTCCGAAGCCAAGCGTGCGGTGCTTCGCGCATACGGTGCGGAAGTGGTGGTAACCCCTACCGATGCTGGTCCGGATGATCCGCGCTCCTACTATCAGGTGGCGGAACGCCTCGCCAAAGCGATTCCGGGAGGGTACCGCCCGAACCAGTATGACAATCCGAACGGGCCGGAAAGCCACTACCACACCACCGGTCCGGAAATCTGGGAAGCCAGCGACCATCGGGTCACGCATTTCGTGGCGGGTATTGGCACCGGCGGCACCATTTCCGGCACCGGACGCTACCTGAAAGAAGCTTCCGACGGTAAGGTGCAGGTGATCGGCGCCGATCCGGAAGGCTCCATCTATCCAATCCGAACGACGTACACCAATACAGCATCGAAGGTGTCGGCGAGGATTTCTATCCGAAGGCCTTCGACCGTGAGCTTCTTGACGAAATCGTGCAGGTCAACGATGCCGAAGCGTTCGAAATGACCCGTCGTTTGGCTGCGGAGGAAGGACTGCTGGTCGGAGGATCGTCCGGCATGGCCGTTATGGCAGCCCTCAAATACGCTCGCGAGCATGATTTGGATGAAAACCAGTTGGTAGTGGCGCTGCTGCCCGATTCCGGTCGTAGCTATATGGAAAAGATCTTCAACGACGATTGGATGCGTGTCAACGGATTCGCCGACGTTGTGGAACGCACGTCCAAGCCAAGTCTTGCGGAGCGGTATCTGTAAACCGCCGATCAGTCACTTCGCAATCATGCCCATCATTCGTTCAACCCAAATCATTCGCTATTTTCAAGGAGTTCCCATCATGACCATCTCGACCAACACCGAAGCACTGAACGCCACCGCACTCGCCACCCGCGCCATTCACGCAGGACAGGAGCCCGATCCGACCACCGGAGCCGTGGTCACTCCTATTTATATGACGTCCACGTTCAAGCAGGATGGTGTCGGCGGTCTGCGCAACGGTTATGATTACAGCCGTTCCATCAATCCGACCCGCAATTCCTTCGACGAGCAGCTCGCCGCGGTCGAAGGCGCGGACTACGCGCTGAGCTTCGCTTCCGGACTGGCCGCCATCGACGTGCTGCTGCGTGCCACGTTGAAGCCGGGCGACAATATTCTGCTTGGCAATGACGTGTATGGGGGTACCTACCGATTACTTTCCAAGGTGTTCGTGCCGTGGGGCGTCGGCCTTGACGTGGTAGACATCACCGACACGGCGGCCGTTTCCGCGGCGCTCAGTCAGAAGCAGTACCGGTACATTTGGGTGGAAACCCCGTCGAACCCGCTGCTCAACATCACCGATATCGCAGCCACGTCAGCGGTCGCTCACGCGCATGACACCAAAGTGGTGGTAGACAACACCTTCGCATCCCCGGTATTGCAGCATCCGTTGACGGATGGCGCCGACGTGGCCGTATATTCCACCACCAAATACATCGGCGGACATTCCGACGTGGTCGGCGGAGCTGTGGTGCTCAACGACAAGGAAATCCGCGATGAAGTGGCGTTCCTGCAGAACGCGGCCGGAGCTGTGCCATCTCCGTTCGACTCCTGGCTTGACATTCGTGGCTCAAAACGTTGGATCTGCGCGTCAAGCAGCACAGCCGTAACGCCATGAAGGTGGCGCAATGGCTGGAAACCCGTCCTGAAGTGGAACGCGTATGGTACCCGGGACTGGAATCCCATCCAGGCCACGAGATCGCGGCACGACAGATGCATGGCGGCTTCGGAGGCATGATCTCCGTACAGATCGCAGCCGGATTCGAAGCGGCCAAGAAGTTCGCCGGTGCTACGGAAGTGTTCACTTTGGCTGAGTCGTTGGGAGGCGTGGAATCCCTGATTGAGCATCCGGGCGCCATGACCCACGCTTCCGTCGCCGGTACCACGCTGGAAGTACCCGCCAATCTCGTGCGACTTTCCGTCGGTCTTGAAGATGCTGACGATTTGATCGCGGACTTGGAGCAGGCATTTCGTCGTGTTTGAGATAAGATCGCAGCCTCGTTACGGTTTTGTGTAATCCGTCAAAAAGGCAGAATGTGCATAAATCCTCGCCATCGGATTCGCCAAAAGCGTATATTATGCTATTTCGAATCTGCTTATGGCGAGGGTTTTGCCATATAATACTTTCGACAGCGTTCGTGTTCATCTACCAGCGCATTCTCTGTGGAATCGAACGCCCATGATTATCGAGACGAGGCGGCATGCTGCAAATTCAAGGCATCTCCAAACAGTATAAAACCGGCGACTTCGTGCAGCGGGCGCTGGATAACGTCAGCCTTAACCTGCGTGACAGCGAATTCGTGGCCATTCTCGGACCTTCCGGCTCCGGCAAAACCACACTGCTCAACATCATCGGCGGACTTGACCACTATGATTCCGGCGATCTGGTGATCAACGGCATTTCCACCAAACAATACAAAAGCCGCGATTGGGACTCCTATCGCAACCACACCATCGGTTTCGTGTTCCAGAGCTACAATCTCATTCCCCATCAGACCATTCTGTCGAATGTGGAACTTGCCCTAACCATTTCGGGCGTATCGCATTCGGAGCGTCGAGAGCGTGCGCGCAAGGCGCTTGAACAAGTGGGTTTGGGCGAGCATGTCAACAAAAAGCCGAACCAGCTTTCCGGCGGTCAGATGCAGCGCGTGGCCATTGCGCGCGCGTTAGTGAACGATCCGGACATCGTGCTCGCCGACGAGCCGACCGGTGCGCTTGATTCCGATACTTCCGTGCAGATCATGGATCTGCTCAAAGAGGTTGCCAAAGACCGCCTCGTGGTGATGGTGACGCATAACCCCGAACTGGCCTACCAGTATGCCACGCGCATTGTGGAGCTCAAGGACGGTGTGATCCGTTCCGACTCCGACCCGTTCGAACCAGCCCAGAACGAAACGGCCACCGCTCCCGTGCACAAGACCATGGGCCGCGCATCCATGTCGTTCGGCACGTCGTTGGCATTGAGCTTCAACAATTTACGCACCAAGAAGGGCCGCACGTTCCTTACGGCATTCGCAGGATCCATCGGCATTATCGGCATCGCATTGATTATGTCCGTTTCGGCAGGCGTGAACACTTATATCGACAATATTCAGCGCGAGACGATGACTGCTTACCCGATCAGTATCGACGAACAGACCTTCGACCTGACCAGCATGATGACTTCCGGTCAGCAGAGTGCGGACAATCAAGGCAAGAAGCATAAGAGCGACGCGATTTATCCGGATGATGCCGCCATCAAGGGCACCGCTTCGATGACCAGCAGCATTACCGAAAACAATCTGAGCGCGTTCAAGAAATACCTCGATAATAAGGACAGTGACATCAATCGGTATATCGGTTCCGCGGGAATCCAGTATTCGTATGATACGAGGTTCTCCGTATTCTCACACGATCCAGACGGCACGCTTGTCAACGCCGATGGTGTGACGGTGGGCAAAACCGGCACCAAATCGATGGCCGACCAGATGGCGGATGGTTCGCTGATGTCTGCCGACTCGTCTACCTTTACGTCGACGCGCGTGAGCATGCTCACGGGTAAAACCGACCAGAATGCTGCACCGAGCTCGTTCCATGAGATCATGCCAAGCGCTGATGGCAAAAAGAACGTCGGCAAGGTCATTTCCGACAATTATGAGGTAGTCGAAGGATCCTGGCCAAAGAACAAGAACGAGGTTGTGCTCGTACTTGACGAGAACAATTCATTGTCGTTAACCACTGTGTATGAGCTAGGCCTCAAATCCGCCAGTGAATACCACGATATGATGAACCAGCTCAATTCCGGCGACGATGTGAAAACCGATACCAAGAAGATTGACTATTCCGACGTTATCGACCGCACGCTGAAGCTGCTGCCGGCCTGCGACCAGTATGTCAAAGGCGATAACGGCCATTGGACGTACGCGGGCGACGATGTGGACCAGATTAACGCGCTGATCGACTCCGACAAGGCCATCGATCTGAAGATCGTGGGCGTGGTCAAGCCGGTAGAGGATGCTGACGCAACCCCGCTTTCCTCCGGTGTGGGCTATACGCGTGCTCTGACCAATGAGCTGATCGACCGTGCCGAATCCAGTGAAATCGTCACCGAACAGCAGTCCGATAAAGACCACAATGTACTCAACGGCATGACGTTCTCGCCGTCCGACGATGCCACCAAGGCCCAGGATGCCCGCGATTACGTCGCATCCCTCGGCGTAAGCAGCAAGGCGCAGATGGCGCAGAACATGATGGCGGCCGCAGGCGCATCCGGAGGTGACTCCCAGCAGGCCGCGGCCATGGCTCAGATGGGCGAACAGCAGCTCGCCGACCAATTCGACGCCTATATCGCCACCGCCGACGAGGCCACGCTGGTCGCCATCTACAACCAGTACGTGTCCACCGGCTCCTACAACGACAATCTCACTGATTTCGGCGTGGTCAGCCGTGACGTACCAAGCTCCATCAACATTTACGTTGACAGCTTCGAAGACAAGAATTCCATCAACGACGCCATCGACGAATACAACAGGACCGCCAAAGAAAAAGACAAGATCATCTACACCGACTACGTCGGTCTGATGATGAACTCGGTAACCACCATCATCAACGTCATCACCTATGTGCTGATCGCTTTCGTGGCTGTGTCATTGGTGGTTTCGTCGATCATGATCGGCATTATCACCTATATTTCCGTGCTGGAACGTACCAAGGAAATCGGTATCTTGCGTGCCATGGGCGCATCCAAGCGCAACGTGTCGAACGTGTTCAACGCGGAAACCGGCATTATCGGCCTGTTGGCCGGCCTGATCGGCGTTGGTGCCACCGTGCTGCTCAATTTCCCGATCAACAGCGTGCTGCACCACTTCATGGGCACCACCGAGGTCAGTGCCGTGCTGCCGGTCGGTAACGCCATCGCCTTAGTGATCCTCAGCGTAGTGCTCACCCTGATCGGCGGTCTCATCCCAAGTCGTGGTGCCTCCAAGCAGGACCCCGCCACCGCTCTCCGCACCGAGTAGAGGCGGTTTTGGATACTAGACTGCTGCGTATGACAGAGTTTACGTCGGCGCGTGACGCCCTCCGCACCTACTTCGGATATGACGCCTTCCGTCCCGGTCAAGAAGGCATAGTCAATGCGATTATCCAAGGCCGTGATGCGCTCGGTGTCATGCCCACCGGTGCTGGCAAGTCGATCTGTTACCAGATTCCCGCCACGCTTCTTCCGGGCATGACCATCGTCATTTCCCCGTTGATCTCGTTGATGCGCGATCAGGTCGACGCGCTCAAGACGTGGGCATTTCAGCCGCGTTCATCAATACCACGCAAAGTCCCGACGAACAGGATCTGGTGTTCGCGCGGGCATTGTCGGGACGGATCAGACTGCTGTATGTGGCTCCGGAACGTTTGGAAACCGAGCGTTTCCGTACGTTCGCCAGTCGTGTGCCGATTTCTCTGGTCGCCGTTGACGAAGCGCATTGTGTGTCGCAATGGGGTCAGGATTTCCGTTCGTCATATCTTGGTATCGGCGATTTTCTGAAGCGTTGCCGACTCGTCCGACGGTTGCCGCGTTCACTGCGACCGCGACGGAACGGGTGCGCCGCGATATTATCGGAATTCTTGGATTGCGTGATCCGTCCGTCACCGTCACCGGCTTCGACAGGGCCAACCTGTATTTCGACGTGATCAGGATGGAAAGGAAACATAAGGCTTCGTGGGTGGCTTCGTATATTGCGGATCATCCTGACGAATCCGGTATCGTGTATTGCGCGACTCGCAAGGAAGTGGAGTCGCTTGCCGAATCATTAAATATCGCCGTGCGCGAGCTGCGTGCGGTGAAAGGTGAGGATGCGACGCGAATCGGCACGGTCGCAGTCGCCTATCATGCGGTATGTCGGCCGAAACGAGGGAGCGGGCGCAACGTGATTTCGTAACCGACCGTGTGCCTGTGGTGGTTGCCACGAATGCGTTCGGCATGGGAATCGACAAGTCGAACGTGCGTTATGTGATTCATCATAATATGCCGGAATCGATCGAAGCGTACTATCAGGAGGCCGGTCGTGCGGGGCGTGACGGCGAGCCTAGCCGGTGCACGTTGCTGTGGAACGAGTCTGATATTGCTACGAGGCGAAGGCTGCTTGATTCGGATTATGAGAACGAGCGTTTGACCGTCGAAGAGCAGGAGGTCGTGCGCGCGTCGAAACGGCGTCTGCTCAACGCCATGATCGGTTATTGCCGTACCACGGATTGTCTGCACGAGTATATGACCAGGTATTTCGGTGAGGCCGGGGGAGCGGCCGTCCGTGTTGACGGCGCATGCGTGGGAGGATGCGCGAACTGCGAGCACACGTTTGAAACCGTTGATGTTACTGAGATCGCGCGGGCCATCAGCGCTGCGTGCATGACGTGAACCAGAAGGTCGGTTCGGGGAAGATCGTCAAAGTGCTGCGTGGGTCGAAAGCGCAGGATTTGAATTATCTCCATCCTGCCGATCTGCCGACGTATGGCATGTTGAGCGCGACTTCGGAGGCGCAGATTCGTGACGTGCTCAGCCAGATGGCGACGGATGGTTTTCTTTCCATTTCGGAAGCTCCATGCCGATTGTTCGCTTCGGTGAACGTGCGGCGGAAACGGTCGCGCCGAATTTTCATTATGAAATCAAGAAGATCGAACGGAAGCACGCTGCGAAACGTGCGGAATCGCCGTCCGTAGGTTCTCAGGCCATGGGGGCATATGTGCCGGGCGACGGAGACGAGGAATTGTTCGCCAAGCTGCGTGCGTTGCGGCTTGACATCGCCCGCGAACTCGGTAAACCCCCGTATATCGTCTTTTCCGATAAAACGTTGCGCGACATGGTGCGTATCAGGCCGGTCTCTGGCGAGCAGTTTTCGCAAGTCAACGGCGTGGGCGCGCTTAAATTGAAAGCGTATGGCGAACGGTTCATGGAAGTGATCCGCGATTTCGTTGCATGAATCATGTGACGTATCAGCTTGAAGAATAATCGTATCGATTATTGCAAAACCATACGTTGTATATGATGTGTAACGCATTATCGGCAACATGTATGGCGGTGCGGTTGACGTATGCCGGCAAAACGGCGACAGTAGAGACGAACGGTTGTTGAAGAAAGGATTGATGATGGCAGAAGACAAGCCGGTTGTGGAAAGCTTCCAGCTCGACCACACCAAGGTGAAGGCTCCGTATGTGCGCTATATCGACACGCAGACCGGTCCGAATGGCGATGTGATTTCCAATTATGATTTGCGTTTGGTGCAGCCGAATGAGAATGCGATTCCGACCGGTGGCCTGCACACCATCGAACATACGATTGCGGTGCTGTTGCGGGAACGTATCGACGGTTATATCGATTGCTCCCCGTTCGGTTGCCGTACCGGTTTCCATTTGCTGACGTGGGGTGAGCATTCCACGGAAGAAGTGGCGCGCGCGTTGAAGGAGGCGTTGGAATTCATCGCATATGAGGCCACATGGGATGACGTTCCTGCCACCACCATCGAAAGCTGCGGCAATTACCGCGACCATAGCCTGTTCACGGCGAAGGAATGGTGCAAGGATATTCTTGCCAAGGGCATCAGCTCTGACGCGTTTGAGCGCCGTCTGGTCTGATTCGCGTGCGGTTGCAAGTCTGCTTTTCGGGCATATTGCGAACACTGTGCCGTGGGCATGGTATTTTTAACGCTCGGAAGAAGACAAGGCGATGCAAAGGTGAACGAGATGGGTGAGGAGAGCGTCATTACTTCTGAACGGCGGTTCCGCCGCGCCACTATGGCTGATTGGCCGACCATGCAGAAGATTTATGAGCATGCCCGCAAGTTGATGGCCTCCAATGGCAATCCCACGCAGTGGGGTGATAAGTTCCCGCGTGAGGAAGTGGTTCGTGACGATATCGAATCGCAACGCACTGTGCTGCTTGTTGATACGGTTGATGGCGAGGAACGTGTGCTCGCCCAGTTCGCATTGTGTCCGGGCATCGACCCGACGTATGTGAATATCGATGGTGCCTGGCTGGATGATGATCCGTATGTGACCATCCACCGGATTGCCTCGTCGGGTCTCGCCAAGGGTGCGGCGAAGGACTGCATCAACTGGTGCATCGAACATTACGGCAATGTGCGTGCGGATACGCATCCCAACAACAAGGCCATGCAGCATGTGCTCGAATCGAATGGTTTTGCGCGCTGCGGCTTGATTCAGTTGCTTGACAGGCCGTTCGATACCACTCGTATCGCCTATCAGCGTCATGAATGGTGAGATTTGCGGATTTGTATGGATTGATATCAATCAATATAAATTTCATTGCAAATAATCACAGATAATCTGCGATATTGAGAAACAAAAATCCCGTTGAATATCATATTTCAGATGTTCAACGGGATTTTTATATCCGATTGTGTTGCTTTCGATATATTTTATGAAAGATATGTCGAAAGCAACAGTATTACCGGTTTTTAGAACAGTCCTGGCTTGTTCAATGCGGAATGCTTGCGGCTGTACGCGAAATACACGATCAAACCAAGGGCGAACCAGATTGCGAAACGCACCCAGGTCTCCCAATTCAAACCGCAAATCAGAATGAAGCAGAAAATGATCGCGCAGATCGGCGTGAACGGCACGCCCGGAGCGCGGAAGCCGCGGTGTGCGTCCGGCTGGGTCTTACGCATCCACAGAATGCCTGCGGACACGATGATGAACGCCGACAGCGTACCGATGTTCACCAATTCGAACAATACGTTGATGTTGATGAAACCGCCGGCGATGGCCGTCAGGATGCCGAAGAACCAGGTGCCCTTGTAGGGGGTGCGGTACTTCGGGTGCACTTCGCCGAAGAACTTCGGGAACAGGCCGTCGCGGCTCATGGCGTAGCAGATGCGGGACTGGCCGTACAGCTGCACCAGCATCACCGTGGTCATGCCGATCAGAGCGCCAAGATTGACGATGAACGCCAGCCAGTTGAGGCCGGTTTCGAGAATCACGCCGGCCACCGGAGCGTCAATGAATTTCGCGAACTCCTTGTATGGCACCACACCGGTCATAATCAGCGTCATGATGATGTACAGCACAGTCGACACGGCCAACGAAATAAGAATGCCGCGTGGCAGTGTCTTGTTCGGATTGATGGTCTCCTCGGCGGAGGAGGAGACGGCGTCGAAGCCGATGAAGCTGAAGAACACGATCGACGCCGCCGGAACAATGCCGTACGGCTGCGTCGAGCCCGGCTGGAACGTGTAAATGCCGTACGGGGAGAACGGCTTCCAATTGGCAGGATTGATGTACCAGACGGTGCACACGATGAACAGCACGATGATGGCCAATTTGATCATCACCATAATATCGTTGGTTTTCTTCGTCTGGTTGATGCCAATGGCCAGCACCCAAGTGATGATGAGCACGATTACGAAACCAGGCAGGTTGAAGTATGTGGTTACGCCTGGTGTGGTGCCGTATGCCGCGGTCAGCTCAACTGGCAGATGCAAGCCGAAACCTTCCAACAGTTTGTTGAAATAACCGGACCATCCGGCGGACACGGTGGCCGCCTGCAATGCGTATTCCAAAATCAAATCCCAGCCGATCACAAATGCGATCAGCTCGCCGAACGCCAAATACGCGTACGAATATGCGGAACCGGACACTGGTGCCATTGCTGCGAACTCTGCATAGCACAATCCTGCGAAACCGCAGCAGATCGCGGCCAGGAGGAAGGAGACGCACAATGCCGGACCTGCGGTGAGGGCGCCCTTGCCGGTGAGCACGAAAATGCCGGTGCCGATGATGGCGCCGATTCCCAGCATGGTAAGGTCAAACGTTTTCAATGTGCGTTTCAGTGGAGTTGACTCGGATACGAGCTGGTCCACTGACTTTTTGCGAAAAAGATCCATGGTCTTAATTCCCTAAAAGTGGTTTTATATGGGCTGGACCGGACGGATTTCCGGGACTCTGGCACGCCTCAAACGCCAGAAATCAAAGAAGGCTGAACGCCTCATGTATGGGAGGTATACGCGCCTTATGTAAAGAGAGTGTAAAAACCTGGCGCGGACAAAAACGTGAAAACCCCGTGAATCGTCTCACCATGTGTGCGCGTCTTTTCGAAGCCGTCATATGGGAGCGCAACAATAGAGCCATGACTTTCAATGCTGCCCGTGAATGGAAATTCTCATCCGAACAAGGCAAGGCCAATTATGAGGCCGCCCAAAAGCAATACCCGGCGCAGGCCATCGTCGATATGCCGCATTGCGAGACAATATGCGTCATTTGGTGAGCGTGGTTGGCGGCCCGAATTCCGGCACTGCCGTGATGGGTGTGGTCAAGGCTGACGCGTACGGGCATGGTCTTATTCCGGCTGCGCTTGCGGCGCTCGCAGGAGGCGCGACATGGCTGGGCACGGCGCAGTCGCATGAGGCGCTGCTGCTGCGCAAGGCCGGTATTGGACCAGACCGCTGCCACATTCTGACATGGTATATAACGGCACGGCTGTGCCTTTTGACGAGCTGATCGACAATGACATCGATATTTCCGTAGGCTCATTGCCGGGTATTGACGGTGTTGCGGCCGCGGCGCGTCGTCTTGGAAAAACCGCGCGTGTGCATGTGAAGGTCGATTCTGGTTTTGGTCGCAATGGATTCACTCCGGCCACGTTCGATGCGGCGCTTGCCAAGCTGGTGCCTCTCGCCAAGGAGGGTGTGCTGCATATTGTCGGCCAGTGGAGTCACCTGGCGGTGGCCGACGCTCCCGACGTGCCTGAATTCGTGGCGGCCACTGATAGGCAGGTCGAGAATTTCAAGGATTTCACCCGTCGTATGGAAGTTGCTGACATTGCACCGGAGATTCGCCATCTTGCCAATACGGCGGCCACGCTTTCGCGTCCGGAGATTCATTTTGAGCTCACCCGCCCGGGTATTGGCTTGTATGGTTATGAGGCTGATCCGGCCATGGGCACGCCTGGCACGTATGATTTGACGCCGGCCATGACATTGCAGGCGCAGCTTGGCACGGTCAAGGATGTGGAGGCAGGCCATGGCATTTCCTATGGCCGCACGTACTTGACTCCTACGGACACGTCCACCGCGATCGTGCCTGTAGGCTATGCGGACGGCATTCACCGTTCCGCTTCCGGTTTCGATATGGAAGGCGCGAAGCATGTGGCCAAGCCTGGCGGTCCGGTGCGTGTGATGACTACGGAAGGTCCGCGCCTGTACCGTGTGTCTGGCCGCGTGTGCATGGACCAGTTCATGCTTGACCTGCACGGTTCCGCGGAAAAGCTTGGCGTGCATGAGGGCGACACCGTGCAGCTGTTCGGTCCGGGCCGTGGCGAGGATTATGCCGAACCGACCGCGGACGATTGGGGTCGTGCCGCAGGTACCATCAGCTACGAGATCTTCACCTGTCTGTGCAACCGCATTCCGCGCCTGTACGAGCACGCCACCGACGTGCTGCCGGCCGAGGATCTCGCCAAGCTCAATCCCGCAACCATTCTGTAAGGAAACGGGCGTGGGGAAACAAGGCACGCCGTGAAAGTCAATATGGTGGGCGCGGCACGTTCGATGGTTGGTCAACGTGCCGCGCTTGCTGTTAAGGTGGTGAGCTATGCCAGGAATGATTTTGAAGGAAGATATCGAAAAAGTTCGCGCCACCGCCGATTTGTATGACATTGTGTCCGCAACGGTTTCGCTCAAGCCTTCCGGAACTGGCGCTTATGTAGGGCTGTGCCCTTTCCACGATGAAAAAACGCCAAGTTTTTCCGTGCGCCCGGCGCTGGGTGTATGGCATTGTTTCGGTTGCGGTCTCGGCGGTGACGTGTTCGGCTATGTTGAGCATCAGGAGAACGTCGACTTCCGCGACGCCGTCGAGCTTTTGGCCGACAAATACCATATTGAATTGCGTTATGACCAGTCGAACGCAAAGAAGGAGCATACCGGTTCGAAACGTGCCCGTCTGCTGGAAGCCAATGAGGCTGCACAGGAGTTTTTCGTATCGCAGCTGATGACCAAAGACGCGCTTGCCGCACGCAAATTGCTTGACGGTCGTAACTTCAGCCAGGCCGATTGCCAGCGTTTCGGTTGCGGATACGCTCCGCAAGGCTGGGACAATCTGGTGCGCTATCTGGCTGGTAAGGGCTTCACGCAGCAGGAGATGCTGGACGCGGGATTGGCTCGCCAAGGTCAGCATGGGGTGTACGACTATTTTCGAGGCCGCGTAACATGGCCGATTCGCGATTCGACCGGTCGTGCGCTTGGTTTTGGCGCACGCAAATTGTATGAGGATGATTCAATCGGCGCGAAATACATAAATACGCCGGATACGGCGTTGTATCGCAAAAACCAGGTGCTCTATGGCATTGACATGGCGAAGGCTGCGATCGTCAAGAAACGTCAGGTGGTGATCGTCGAAGGCTATACCGACGTGATGGCCATGCATCTGGCCGGAGTCGACACTGCGATCGCCACATGCGGTACCGCGTTCGGTACTGAGCATGCCAAGATCGTGCGTCGTTTGATTGCGGACGATTCGTTGGGGGCGGTGCAGCTGATTGGCCCATTGAAGGTCGATGGGCAGCAGTTGAGTTCCCGCATCGTGTTCACTTTTGATGGTGATGCCGCTGGTCAGAAGGCCGCGATTCACGCGTTCGGATTGGATGCCGCGTTTTCGACGCAGGCGTTCGTCGCCGTGGCCGATGACAATCTCGATCCGTGCGATCTGCGCATCAGACGTGGCAATGAGGCGGTTCGCGCGCTTATTGCGAACGCCGAGCCTCTGTATGATTTCGTGATCAAAACCGCCATCGGGCGTTTCGACACCACCTATACCACGGGGCAAATGGGGGCAGTCAAGGCCGTGGCGCCACTGATCGCACAGATTCGCGACCGTTCGCTGCTTGACCTGTATTCACGTAAGGCGGTACGTCAAATCGGCGTCGATCTCGACATTATGCAGCGCGAAGTACGTGACGCCCGTCGCAAACTCAATGTGCGGGACGAGGACGCGTATGCGCCGAAACGTCGCTTTGCCGCCAATGCCGCAGCGGCGGCGGAACCTCGCATGGATCAGGGCATGAATCCATATGCGAATCCTTCCGCGCGCAAGGCACTGGAACATCGTGACGCGGCGGAACAATCCTATTACCGTATTGACGATGCCGTGTTCATCTGTGAACAGCAGTTCATGGCGACCTTGATCCAGATGCCGCTTGCCGTGGATCCGACATTGTTCGCCAGCCTCACGCTGTCGAGCTTCATGACTCCCGTGTTCCGTACGCTGTTCCAAGCAGTCGCCGCCGCTGGTGGTCTGCCGTCCGCGGACACCCCGCAAGGACTGTGGATGCATAATCTCACTAAAGCAGGCGGGCCGATGTTGGAATCCGTGATCAACGAGCTTGCCGTCATGCAACTGCCGTTGCCGCCGAGTGACGCCGATACGGAACGCGCGTCGCAACAATCGCAAGAAATCAACGTGCAATTGCGCAAACCGACGGATGATGAGCGCAGATACGCGTCCGAACTCATCATTCGACTGCTTGACACGGGCATCATGCGCAAAATCGGTGCGGACAAGCGTCGCATGGCGCAACTGCCAGACGGTGCCGAGAAAATCGAGTTGCTCGGTCAGATCACCAAACTTGAGACCTTGCGTAAGGATCTGCAGGCGAGGGTGTTTGGCAATAACGTTGCCTGAACATTTGTCGTGTACCTAAGTGTCTGCCGCGTGCCAGAACGTCCGATAACTCCCGAACGTCTTTGTCTTGCACCTGGATCTGCCGCATATCCAAGTGCTGTATGAACGGTCAGCGAACATGCGGTGAACGAGGTGAGAATACTTAACAAATTCTTAGTTGACATACGGTATCCCTCGGCGTGTTTTGCAATTGCAAAACAGTTTTGCCGGTTTGCAATTGCAAAGAACAGTAAGGCGTAGTGGCTGAAAAACGTTGGAATGGTCGGAAAAATCGTATGCCAAAGGTATGTGCTATGCGATTTTTCGGGTAAAGTGAGTACGGCGTTTCTTGAGAAAATCGCCCGGGTCTGCAAACGGTTTGCAAACTGGATTCACGGAGGAATGAATGCGACGATTGGTCGTTAAAATCCTGAAAAACGAGACCATTCTCGTAGTTGCTTCCATACTTGCTCTTATTTCATGCTTTATCGTGCCTCCCGACAAGGAGTACGGCGGATATATTCATGCAAGCACCATTTCGCAGTTGATCTGCCTGATGCTGGTGGTGTGCGGTTTCCAGCGCATCGGTGTGTTCCGTATTATCGGCTCACGATTGCTGCATCATGTGAGCACCGCACGCGGATTGGTGATCACGCTGATTTCGCTCACGTATTTTTCCGGCATGCTGATCACCAATGATGTGGCGTTGGTTACGTTCATTCCGTTCGCGATCGCGGTGCTTACCATGGCTCATATGGAGGAGCATGCGGTGCTGGTCGGCACCTTGATGACCGTCGGTGCGAACGTGGGCAGTATGTTGACGCCAATCGGCAACGCGCACAACCTGTATCTGAAAGCGTTGACCGGCATGCCGTCCGCTGAAATGATTGGCATTATGGCGCCGTATTCCGTTACCGCGGCGGTATTGCTGGTGCTTATCGCCTGCGTGGTATTCGGCAAGAAACCTGTTTCCGAATTTTCCTCTATCGACGGCAGCGGCATCGAACAGAATGTGCTCGCTCCGAATTCCGACCAGCCACGGCCGGATGAGATTCGTGTGACCGGCTATGGCGCCGGTTATGGAGGTTGGCGCGCGATCGTATATTGCGCATTGTTCATCGTGTGTTTGCTGGCTGTGAGCGATTTCATTCCGCTATGGGCCATGTGCGTGATCGTGGTGGTGGCATTCCTGTTCTGCGATCGCCGCGTGTTCCGCAATATCGACTGGGGATTGCCGCTGACCTTCTGCATGTTCTTCATTTTCATCGGCAATATGAAACGCGTGCCGGAATTCTACGAGCTGGCCGCCTCCTTGGTGGGGGCGCATCCGCTGGAAGTGTCCGTGGTGTCCAGCCAGTTCATCTCCAACGTGCCGACCACGCTGCTGCTGTCAGGCTTCTGCGATCAATGGCGTGCGCTGATCATCGGCACCAACCTTGGTGGCATGGGTACGCTGATCGCATCCATGGCGTCGCTGATCGGCTACAAGAACGTGACACGCAAGTATCCTGACAAGAAGGGACGCTATCTGGCTGTGTACTCGGCGGTGAACGTGCTGTTCCTCATTGTGCTGGTCGGTTTGAGCTGGATCATCGAACCGTGATCTTTCACTCCCCGGTTTTGCGGGCTGTCCGCTCGTTTCAAGGTCGGGAAATGGTAGGTTGTCATAGTTTTGCCATCGGTATGATGGTCTTGTTCCGCGCGTTCAAGTTGGCAAGAACGCGCGAACTGACTATACTGAATCAAGTTTGGCCCTGTAGCTCAGCTGGATAGAGCATGTGACTTCTAATCTCAAGGTCCGGGAGTTCGAGTCTCCCCGGGGTCACCACCAAGCCCTTACGTCAATAGACGTAAGGGCTTTCGCATATTGATAGGCGGCTGCTGCTTCGGCGGTAGCTCGGGGCAATGGGAGGAGCCCATGAAACGAATCGTCACCGGCATTCTGGCGCATGTTGACGCCGGCAAAACCACGCTGTCGGAAGCGTTGCTGTATGCCACGGGCAACGTACGCAAACTCGGCCGTGTCGACCATGGCGACGCGTTTCTCGACACCAACACGATGGAACGGCAGCGAGGCATCACCATCTTCACCGAACCGGCGATCATCACCACGCCGGATCTCACCCTCACTTTGCTTGACACTCCGGGACACGTCGATTTTTCGGCGGAAATGGAACGAACCCTCGCCGTGCTCGACTATGCGATTCTGGTCATTTCCGGTGCTGATGGCATTCAAGGGCATACCGAAACGTTATGGCGATTGCTGAAACGTTACAACGTGCCCACTTTCATCTTCGTCAATAAAATGGACGCTCCCGCAGCTGACAAAACGAAACTTCTGCAGCAACTGAAAAGACGCTTTTCCGACGGCTGTATCGACTTCACCGGAGAGCAAGATGGTGACGAGACGCTTGCCAATAGTATGGAAGACGTCGCCATGCAAAGCGAAACCGCCATGAATCGTATTTGGAAAGCGGAACGATTCCGGATGAGACCATTCAGGAGATGATCGCTGATCGTGCCTTGTTCCCATGTTTCTTCGGATCCGCGTTGAAAATGGACGGTATTGACGAGTTCGTCGCGGGATTCGAGCGATATGTGCGCGAGCCGGAGTATGACAGCGCATTCGGCGCGCGCATATATAAGGTATCGCACGATACGCAAGGCAATCGCCTGACATGGCTCAAGGTAACGGGCGGTGAATTCAAGGCGAAGACGATGCTTTCCGGCACTGAGCGGGTCGGCGCCGACCTTGGCGAGTCGAAAATCGGCGACGATGGCATGTGGCATGAGAAGGCCGATCAGGTGCGCGTGTATTCCGGTGCGAAATTCGCTACGGTCGATTCGGTTGTTGCCGGCACCGTGTGTGCCGTCACGGGCTTGACTCGAACATTTCCCGGTGCGGGGCTTGGAAAAGAGCATGACGGTGCGAATCCGGTGCTTCAGCCGGTGCTCACATACACGTTGCTGCCGGGGGAGTGCGATATTCACGCCTGCTTGGTTGCGTTGCGCGAGCTTGAGGATGAGGATCCGTTGCTGCATGTGGTGTGGCAGCCGCATCTTGAGGAAGTTCATCTGCAGTTGATGGGTGCGGTGCAGTTGGAGGTCATTCAGCAGATGATGCACGACCGGTTCGGCTTGGACGTGTCATTCGGCCCGGGCGGCATCTTATATAAGGAGACGATCGCACATCCGATTGAGGGTGTCGGCCATTTCGAACCGTTGCGCCATTATGCGGAAACGCATGTGCTTCTCGAGCCATTGCTCGCCGGCAGCGGCATGCGGTTCGCGAGTGTGTGCAGCGAGGACGTGCTCGACCGTAACTGGCAGCGGCTGATTCTGCAGCATTGCCGGGAACGTGAGCATTTGGGTGTGCTTACCGGTTCTCCGGTCACCGATATGAAGATCACATTGCTGGTTGGCCGTGCGCATTTGAAACATACAGAGGGGGGCGATTTTCGTCAGGCCACGTATCGTGCGATTCGGCAAGGCTTGATGGAAGCGAAGGAGCGCGGCGACTGCCGTTTGCTGGAGCCGTGGTATGGCTTCCGTTTGGAGGTTCCGCAAGATATGGTCGGCCATGCGATGGCCGATATTCAGCGTATGAGCGGTTCGTTTGACACGCCTTCCGGCGATGGCGAGTATATGGTGCTTGAAGGTGAGGCTCCGGTCGCTCAAATGCGTGACTATGCGATGGACGTGAATGCCTACACGCATGGGCGTGGACATTTGAGTTGCGTGTTCGCAGGGTACAGGCCATGCCACAACGCCGACGAGGTGATTGAACAGTCCGCATACGATCCGGAATCCGACTTGGAGAACACGCCGGATTCGGTGTTCTGCGCACATGGAGCCGGCTACCCGGTCAAATGGTACAAGGTTCCCGAATTCATGCACCTCGACTATGCCTGGCATGGTGAGTGTATGTAAAAAGGGTTCTAAACTCCCGCACCTAGGGGTGTTTGGGCACCTATCTCGTCTATATATGGCAGACGACTCGCGTATTTTTACCCCCGAAGTGGCTGTTTTCGGCAGTTTTGCGAAAGTGACGTGCCATATATAGGCGAGAAGCCTCCGGACGGAAAGCGAAATCTGCCATGCATAAGCGAGATAGACCGCCTCAGGCGGTGCGTTGCTTGTAAGACGGGTGCCCCGAATGCCTGTTGAGGATGTGTGGAAAAAGAAAACCCCACGCGAGGTGGGGTTTGATGGAGCGGACAACGGGACTCGAACCCGCGGTCTCAACCTTGGCAAGGTTGCGCTTTACCAACTAAGCTATGTCCGCAAAGAACTTCCGCCGTGAGAAGCGGAAATTCAGTGGGTGATATAGGAATCGAACCTATGACCCCTTCCGTGTGAAGGAAGTGCGCTAGCCGCTGCGCCAATCACCCGTGGGATAATTCCGCCGGTTTCCCGGCTTCGTTACCCGCTTCGCGTGGGCGATACAAGATTCGAACTTGTGACCCCTTCCGTGTCAGGGAAGTGCGCTACCTCTGCGCCAACCGCCCGAAGCGAGTGCTAACTTACGTG
>ENA-OQIR01000015-OQIR01000015.1-human-gut-metagenome-genome-assembly--contig:-NODE-15-length-68328-cov-3.910427_pt1 | contig 68328 bp, 81 predicted proteins | sample MGYA00242580_ERZ504745 | MGnify/ENA primary metagenome ERZ504745 (study PRJEB26092, sample SAMD00036214) | human gut metagenome | host: Homo sapiens | study: EMG produced TPA metagenomics assembly of...
GATAATCAAGCTTGCTGATGATTCCCGGGATATCTCCGATCCCGTCTCCGTTAGAATCATAAAAGCTCTTGGGGTATATCTGATATACCACCTTGTCATGCCACCATTTTCGTTGCATCCTAATCCCTCCTATGCCTGTTTGATCCATGCAGTACTGCTTCAGATCAAATCCTTTTTCTGTACAATGCCATATAATTTAAATCCGAATTTCTCATACATGGAAACATTTGCCGGATTATGGGTTTCCAGAGAGATCATCAGCTTATGCCTGTCCGCATAATCGATCACCTCATCCATCAGTTTTTCAGCAAGACCGTGATGCTGCATCTTCGGCGCCACTGCCAGATAGATCACATGAAGCCTTTCTGCTGTATGAAGCTGGGAAGTCCAGCTGGAATTCAGATAGTCTTTTCCCTGGATGAATTTCCACAGGGTCGCAAGACTTGGATCCTCTTTGATCAGATAGCCATCTGTTTTCAGAAGGGCAAAAAAATCCACCATCAGATTATGTAAGGCTGCTTCATGCTCCGTTCCGTCGGATACTACCAAGATACTGTTCAGCTCACTGCTGTCTGCATAGATCTCGCAGGTCTCAAAAAACTCCGTAAGATCACAGGTAAAAAGCTCCGGCATCAGCCGTTCTCTGGTATCCCTGTCCGGATCAGTGCATGATACAGAGGGTCCTCCGAAAACATACAGTCAATATCCGGATCAGCTTGTCCAGATCTTCTTCTTTCACTCGGTATAAATTCTGGCTTTCCATTCTTTCCTCCAGGTATGGTTTTATTCTGTTCTTTTTTCAAACATATCACTGACCTCACAGATCAGATTCCTGAGTTTTTCCATTGCACGGATCAGATATTCAATATCATCCGCATAATAATGCTTCTGTCTTTCCCAGGCTTCCCTCAGGGTCTGCTTTTCCGCTTCCAGGCTGTCACCCGGCTTCTTTTCCTTCAGCCTTTCCACAAGATCATAAAGGTTCTCATGGTGGATGATCCTGCCCTTTCCCCACATCAGGCGATCCGGGGACTGCTTCAGGATATATTCTGTAAATGATAAAAGACTTCCCTCTCAAACTGAAAGGCATAACAGTTGTTGTCAATACTGTAAAAGGCCTCCAGCGCAGGTGCGATCTCTCCCTTTTCCAGATATCCCATAGCTTTCTTCAGTGCATAAAGATTGTTCTGCACTGCCTGCTGCGGAAAGATCACATTATCATCCCAGTCCAGACGTACCAGATAATCCTGAGATTTTCGGAATACACCGAGAAGCTTTTCGGTAATGGCATCGGCTTTTTTCCAGTCACGTTTTTCTTCCGGAAGGCTGTTGAAGCGCCGTACCTGCTCTGCAAGGATGGCAGCCGCTTTTTTTGCCTCTTCTTGTTTTTTCAGAAGGAGTGTACTGTCGACGCCGGTCTGCATACACAGATTCAGCGCACCATGAAACCGGATTTTTCCATTTTAGGCTCTGTCATGGCACTCGGCATCTCACCATTTATCATGTCTGCAACGGAAAGTGCCATCACAATCGTCATGAACCACGGGCTGCAGACGTACGGCGGCGACCTCTATGTCGGCTCGATGACAATTCTCCAGTCGGTGCTGCAGCTGATTTTCGTACCGGTCAACGGCTTTACGAACGGTGTACAGCCGATCATCAGCTACAACTTTGGTGCAGGCCAGTTTGACCGTGTCCGCCAGACAATCCGGCGCATGATCGCCATTACTTTTACTGCCGCTTTCGTCTACGTTGTATTCGCAATGCTTCGTCCGGCTCTTTTTGCCGGTCTTTTCACGACTGACCCGGAACTGATTGTCATCGTAGAGAAGGTACTTCCGGTTTACATTGCCGGCATGGCAATTTTCGGACTGCAGAGCGGCGTACAGAGTTCCTTCCTCGGTCTTGGCCAGGCGAAGATTTCTCTTTTTATTGCACTGCTTCGAAAAGTCATCCTTCTGATTCCGCTTGCACTCATTCTGCCGCATTTCTTCGGTGTCATGGGCGTTTACTATGCAGAACCGATCGCTGATGTATGTTCTGTTATCACTGCCGTTACGCTGTTTCTCTGCAATATCCGGAAAATTCTTTCAACAGAAACACTTGCAAAAGTGACTCATACCGAAGAATGACAAAAGAGGCGCTCTGCGACCTTTTCCATGCACCACCCATAATCAATTTTCTCGATCGTTTCGGCTGCATAGACGGGATATTCCGCGAGAAGAATCCCGTCGATCGAATACGTAACCGAACCGACCTTTTCTCCTTTCTTTACCGGGGCTTTCAAAAGCTCCGGTAAAAAAATGTCTTTTTCCGGTATTTCTGTCTCTTTCAGAAGAGCGGGAAGCGAGCGCGCCGGATCAAGCGCCGGGCTTGTAAGGGTAAGGCGGGCGCTGCTTTTTACCTGCAGCATCCCGTCGTAAACACCGTCTGCTACTTCAATCTGCCTGGGTTCCAGCTATGGTCCAGCACGTCACGATACATATACGATTCCAGCCCGTAGTTTAAAAGCTTTGCGGCATCCGCCCATTTATAGTTTTTATGGCTGGGCCATCCGCACGCAAGCAACGACACAATCAGACGCTTTCCATCCCGCTCCAGCGCACCGGTATAACAGTAACCGGCTTTTGCCGTGAAGCCGGTTTTTCCCGAAACAGCTCCATCCATCTGATCCAGCAGTGCGTTGTGATTATAGCAGTTGAACATGTTTTTCTTTTCCAGATCCCAGAAGGTATAGGACCGCGTCTGCGTCACTGCGAGAAACTGGGCGGCTTTCGGTGAAATCCAGACACAGTATCGCATGATCCGTGCCAGATCAGCTGCTGTCGTGTGGTGATCTCCGCCTGCGTCAGAAGCATCGAGACCGTTCGGCGTCACAAAATGCGTATCTGTGCAGCCGATTGCTGCGGCTTTTTCATTCATAAGCGATGCAAATTCCTCTACACTTCCGCCGATGGTCTCTGCAATCATTACCGCCGCGTCGTTATGCGATTCCAGCATCAGGGAATACAGAAGATCGCCAAGCAGAAACTGTTCTCCCTCCCGCACACCGAGATGTACTTTCGGCGCTGCGGCTGCTTTAGCCGATGCAGTTGCGACCGTCTGCTCTTGTCCGTTTTCCAGTGCCAGAATGCATGTCATGATTTTCGTTGTGCTCGCCATTGCCATAGGATCTGTCTCGCGTTTTCCGAACAGCACACGGCCGGTATCGCCATCCATCAGGCATGCCGCCGTTGCAAACAGCTGATTCGGCTCGCTCTCCTGCTCTGTCGCAGTCACGGACACACTTCCCAAAAACAGAAGCAGGATTCCCAGGAAAAAACCTGTCTTGTTTCTTCTTTTTCTGTTCAAAATCAGATCCCCCTTGTGTTTTTTCTCTTTAAAAACGGAAAAGCCGGACGCTCTTTTGGGACCGGCTTTTTGTCTGCTTCTTCTTCATTATATGAGGTTTCCTGTAAAATCATGGTAAAATTTCACAAAGTTATTGACACTGCGATCCATATCATGTATAATTCCCCGTGTTTGTATAGAATCACTAAACTTTTTTGTTTATTTTTACTGAGATTTCCTGAGAATCCGTATTCAGCAAAAGGATCCCGGGAAAGACTTTGGATGCAGAAAGGATTTTTTATGGAAATCGGAAAAAAAATCAGGGAACTGCGGATGTGGAAAGGGCTGACGCAGGAGGAACTGGCAGATCGGAGCGAGCTGTCAAAGGGATTTATTTCCCAGCTTGAAAACGATGTGACCTCTCCCTCGATCGCCACGCTGGTTGATGTTCTTACCTGCCTTGGAACGGATCTAAAAACGTTTTTCGGCGAAGAGCAGGACAATCAGGTTGTCTTTTGCGAAGAAGATTACTTTGTAAAGACCGCTGAAGCGCAGGGCAACGAGATCGCATGGATCGTTCCGAATGCACAGAAAAACAGGATGGAGCCAATCCGGCTGACGCTGCAAAGCGGCGCGTGCACCGAGATTGATTCACCGCATGAAGGCGAGGAATTCGGCTATGTACTTTCCGGCCGTATTCTCCTTCATCTTGGAGATGAATGCCACAAAGTGAAGAAAGGGGAAAGCTTCTACTATCCCGCTTCCTGTAATCACTATCTGGAAAATCCGGGTAAAACACCGGCCATCATTCTCTGGGTCAGTTCACCGCCTTATTTTTAGATTTTTTACATCGCGTGATTTTCACGAGAAACGGTGTTCCAAATTTCACAACCCGAAAGGAGCATATTACACATGAGTACCAAATTACTTGATCTGGTCAACATCACAAAATCGTACGACGGAGTTACCATTCTGGATGATCTGAATCTTTATATCCGTGAAAACGAATTTCTTACCCTCCTTGGCCCGAGCGGCTGCGGAAAAACAACCACATTACGTATCCTCGGCGGTTTTGAGACACCGGATGCCGGAAAGGTTTTATTTAACGGACAGGATATCACCCAGCTTCCGCCGAACAAACGCCAGTTAAATACGGTGTTCCAGAAATATGCTCTTTTCACGCATATGACAATTGCGGAAAACATTGCTTTCGGGCTGAAAATCAAAGGAAAATCCAAAGCATATATCGATGACAAAATCAAATACGCATTAAAACTTGTTAACCTTGAGGGTTACGAAAACCGCTCCCCGGCGCTTCTCTCCGGCGGCCAGCAGCAGCGAATCGCCATTGCGCGCGCGATTGTCAACGAACCAAAAGTTCTGCTTCTGGATGAGCCGCTCGGCGCACTTGACTTAAAGCTCCGTCAGGATATGCAGTACGAGTTGATCCGTCTGAAAAACGAGCTTGGTATCACCTTTGTCTATGTCACCCATGATCAGGAAGAGGCGCTTACTATGTCGGACACGATTGTTGTCATGAACCAGGGTTATATCCAGCAGATCGGCACACCGGAAGACATCTACAATGAGCCGCAGAACGCATTCGTTGCAGACTTCATCGGTGACAGCAACATTCTCGACGGCATCATGATTGAGGACCGTCTCGTCGAGATTCTCGGTGCGAAGTTCGAGTGCGTTGATGTCGGATTCGGCAAAAACAAACCGATCGACGTTGTGATCCGCCCGGAGGATATTGATCTTGTGAAGCCGGAGGAAGGTACCATCCGCGGACGTGTCACCCATCTGATTTTCAAAGGTGTTCACTATGAGATGGAGGTTACGGTGAACGGCTTTGAGCTTCTCGTTCACTCTACCGATCTGTTCCCGGTCGGACAGGAAGTCGGCATTCACGTCGATCCGTTCGATATCCAGATTATGAACAAACCGGAATCCGAAGATGAGGAGGCGGCAGCCATTGAAGAGTAATAAATTAAAGAAATGGCTGGCAGCACCGTATGCCGTCTGGGCTGCCGGTTTCATCATCATCCCGCTGATCCTGATTCTCTACTATGCGTTCACCGGGGAAGAAGGCGGCTTTACCCTTTCGAATTTCGCCTACGTTGCGACGAAGGAAAACATCAAGCACTCGGCCTGGCGCTGTGGCTGTCGCTTCTTAGCACCGCGCTCTGTCTTTTGCTTGCCTATCCGCTTGCCATGATTCTGGCAAACCGGAATGTCAATCAGACCAGCTTTATTGTGCTGATCTTCATTCTCCCGATGTGGATGAATTTTCTGCTCCGTACGCTTGCATGGCAGACACTGCTTGAGAAAAACGGCGTCATCAACAGCATCCTCGCGTTTTTCCATCTGCCGGCATTTCTATCATCAATACACCGGGAGCGATCATTCTCGGTATGGTGTACAACTTCCTGCCGTTTATGGTTCTGCCGATCTACAATGTTCTGATTAAGATCGACCGTGATGTCATCAACGCAGCAAGGGACCTCGGAGCAAACAGTGTGCAGACGTTTCTGAAAGTAACGCTGCCGCTCACCACGCCGGGTATCGTAAGCGGTATTACCATGGTATTCATCCCGGCGCTTACAACCTTTGTTATTTCCGACCTGCTCGGCGGAAGCAAGATCCTTCTGATCGGAAACGTCATCGAGCAGGAGTTCAAACAGACCAACAACTGGAATGCCGGAAGTGCACTCTCCACAGTCCTGATGATCTTCATCATCCTGTCGATGGTTCTGATGAACAAATACGATAAAGACGGGGAGGGAACGGCATTTTGAGAAAGAAACTGGAAAAAATTTACATGGCGCTCATCTTTATTCTTCTGTATGCGCCGATTGTCACCCTTGTGGTGCTCTCCTTTAATGCATCAAAAACGCGTGCCAAATGGGGCGGCTTTACGCTGCACTGGTACCGTTCACTGTTTGCCAATACAGAGATCATGAACGCGCTGTATACAACGTTAATCATTGCGCTTCTTGCCTCTGCGATTGCAACCATCCTTGGAACGCTTGCGTGCATCGGCATCAACAGCATGTCAAAAAAAAGCCGGACGCTTTTCATGGGCATTACGAACATCCCGATGCTGAACGGTGAGATCGTTATGGGAATCTCGCTGATGCTGCTCTTTATCATCTGCCGCATTCAGCTTGGATTCGGCACGATTCTGATGGCGCATATCACGTTCAATGTTCCTTATGTTATTTTGAGCGTTATGCCGAAATTAAAGCAGACGAACAAATCAACGTACGAGGCAGCCCTCGACCTTGGCGCTTCCCCTCTGTACGCGTTTTGGAAAGTCATCTTCCCGGACATCATGCCGGGTGTTGTTTCAGGCTTTCTGCTCTCCTTTACCATGTCCCTCGATGATTTCGTTATCACCTACTTCACCAAGGGACCGGGCGTTGATACGCTCTCCACAAAGATTTATGCCGAGGTCCGCAAGGGAATCAAGCCGGAGATGTACTCGCTCTCCACAATTCTTTTTGTCACCGTACTGCTTCTGCTGCTCCTTGTGAATGTGAATCCTTCTCCGAAGGAAGAAAAAGAGGAGGCAAAAGAGCGCGAGGCTATGGCGAAGAAAGGCATCCGTTTCCGCATCACGAAACGTGTGGTCTTCCGCCGGATTCTTCCGATCGCCATGGTGCTTGTCATCGGCGGCGGCGGTATTTACTACGGAAGCCAGAATGCTTCAGCCGGCGGCTCCCAGCAGCTGATTGTGTACAATTGGGGCGAATATATGGATTCTGATGTCATCGATATCTTTGAGGAAGAAACCGGTATCCACGTTGTTTACGAGGAGTATGAGACGAACGAAATCATGTATCCGAAGATCAAATCCGGTGCGATTCCTACGATCTTGTCTGCCCGTCCGACTATATGATTCAGAAGATGATCCAGAACGATCTGCTGCAGCCGATCAACTTTGACCATATTCCGAACGCTTCCAACATTGGAGATATGTACTACGAGACTTCCGAGCAGTTCGACCCGGGCAATCTCTACTCGATCCCGTACTGCTGGGGAACAGTTGGTATTCTGTACAACAAAAAATGGTAAGCGAGCCGATCAACTCCTGGTCTGTTCTGTGGGATACCAATTACCGCGACAGCATTCTGATGCAGGACAGCGTGCGCGATGCGTTTGCTGTTGCTTTAAAGGATCTGGGATACTCCTTAAACTCCACCAATATCAAGGAGCTGACGGAGGCGAAGGATCTGCTTGTGACACAGAAACCTCTCGTGCAGGCGTACGTTGTGGATCAGGTGCGTGACAAGATGATCGGAAATGAGGCGGCTATCGGCGTTATTTACTCCGGTGAAGCTATCTACACGAAGCGTGAAAACCCGGATCTGGAATACGTTGTTCCAAAAGAAGGCTCCAACGTCTGGATCGATTCCTGGTGCATTCCAAAAGATGCGCAGCATGTCGAGAACGCAGAGAAATTCCTGAATTTCCTCTGCCGGCCGGACATCGCACTGAAAAACTTTGAGTATATTACCTACTCTACGCCGAATGATGCGGCGCGTGAACTGATTGAGGATGACGATATCCGAAACAGTGAAATCGCCTTCCCGGATGAGGAAACGCTTGCACGGTGCGAAACCTTTACGTATCTTGGCGATGATGCCGATGAGGTTTACAACCAGCTGTGGCGTGAAGTAAAATCAAATTAAAGATCTGCTTTCGGACAAAAAAAGATCCCGGTCAGGAATTCTTAGGAAAGATTCCTGCCGGGATTTTTCTATTCTTACTGTTGCTCTCAAAAGTCTGTTTTAATCAAAATTGTGGTCAAAGCGCGGGGAAAGCGTTCCGTTTCCATGGAGCACTTCATCCAGCTTTACAAGCTCCTGCGGCGCCTCTGCAAGCGCTCTTTCGTACAGGTGGACAAGATTCCGTGTGCCCGCTTCGCATTCCTTCTGAGCCTTCCAGGCATCACACGGCCGCCCATCGAATCGTAGCAGCCGACCAGTTTCATCACTCCAAGAAGAAGGCTTCTTACCGCACTGCTGCGGCAGATCGTGATTCTCGTCCAGAGCTTCATGCCCTTCAGGCATTCGACAATTTCTGTTTCCCCGATTTCCGGAAAACAGCGGTGGATGACCTTGTTGCCGTCGGTGTGCGGGCAGATCGGCGATGCCGGACGGTATACGAGCGGATCGAGGCCGTCCTCCAGCATGAAGTACTGGTCAAGGCTCGTCTCAATCTTTGCATGGGAAATTCCAGTGTGATCCACAAATTTCCCGATATACGGATGACACGTCGAATCGAGAAGGTAATGGCAGGCAAAGCCTAACAGATACGCTTCCATCGCCTCTGACGGACTCTGCTGATACTTTTTCACCTCATCCTCGAACAGAACGGAAGCCGTCTGCTCATGCAGAAACGTTCCGTAATCAGACACACGGTTTTTCGAGAACGGATGGTAATAAAAGAAGATATCCGGCCCGTGCAGTCCGATCAGATACAGTTTTTTGTTTTCTCGAATGATCTTTTTCAAATTTGCCGGAAGCTGTTCATAAACTTCTCTTCCGAACCTGTCGTGTGCGTACGTAGTAGGCATATCGGTATCTCCCTTCTTTTTTCTCCTGCCGGATCAGACATCCAGCTTGATCTGCATTTCCTCTTCCACTTCTGCGCGGAAGTCCTCCATCTTGACCGGACTGATCTCCGGCAGATTGTCGGTGGAATCGACGCCGAAGTTCCGCAGGAATTCTTCGGTCGTGCCGAACACAATCGGGCGGCCCGGCGCGTCGAGGCGGCCAAGCTCCTGCACCAGATTGTACTCCACCAGTTTGTTGACCGCGTGATCGCTCTTGACGCCGCGGATCTTGTCGATCTCCTGCTTCGTGACCGGCTGCTTGTAGGCAATGATCGAGAGGGTCTCCATCATGACGTCGGTCAGAACCGCCTTCTTCGGCTGCATGGCGATGTTGACAAGATAATCATAATATTCCTGTTTCGTGCACATCTGATACGCATTTTCAAGCTCCACGATGTGGATGCCGCGGTCTTTCGTATTATATTTTTCCATCATATGGTTCAGAATCCTACGGGTCGTCTCCGTGTCATGGCCGATCGCTTTTGCAATCCTTCCCAGCTCCACGGAATCTCCCATCGCAAAAAGGACTGCCTCGATGGCTGCTTCCGCCTCCTCGACCGAAGAGGGGCGTCTTGCCTCACCCGGGGCAGTTTCTTTATTCCTGTTCTGTTCTTCCATCTGTCTTGTCCTCACTGTCTGTCTCGTCTGTATACGGCACAACTACGGTGTCTTCATCCTCCAGGGATTCAATCAGGATATCCCCGAAAAGCTCCTCCTGGCTGATCCGGATTTTGCCGGTTTTCATCAGCTCCAGGATTGCAAGGAAGGTGACAATCACATGCACCTTGCCCGGCTGGGATTCCAAAAGGTCGCGGAAGCTGAAGCGGCGTTTTTTAACAGCAAACTGCTCGACATACGTCATCTTGTCCGGCAGGCTGACCTCTTCTTTTTCGATCTTTCCGAACCTGCTTCGGATCGGGTCGATCTTGTCCTCCTGGCGCTTTAAAATCATTTTATAGATCGTATGGAGCTTCGCGAGAGAAATCTGCGAAAGGAGCTCGGAGGTGTCGACCGGCGTCCTGTACTCCAGCACTTCTCTTGGAAACGTCGGTTCCTTGTACACGGAACGGCTCGCCTCGTTCATGCGGTCACGCAGCTCGTACGACATGTACTTGTACATTTTGTACTCTAAAAGCTGCTGCACCAGCTCGGCTCTCGGGTCCTCTTCCTCGCCTTCCTCATTCACTTCTTTCGGAAGCAGCATGCGGCATTTGATATCCAGAAGCGTCGCCGCCATGACCATGAACTCGCTCATGATGTCGAGGTCTTCCCGCTCCATCTGATGAATGTATTCCAGATACTGGTCCGTAATCTCTACAATGGGGATATCGTAAATATCTATTTTGTTTTTATCGATCAGGTGAAGAAGAAGGTCCAGCGGTCCTTCAAACACCGGAAGCTTTACTGGTATCGCCATGTGCTCTGTTCTCCCTTACGTTTTCCCGATATCTGTAATAATCAATTCTCTTCTGTTCCAGATGCGGACCGGAATGGTATGTTCGCCCGTTCCTGCACTGATGATCTGGCAGGTGCCGCCCGTCAGGAACAGCCCGCGGCAGTTTTTCGAAAAAAGGCGGAAATCCGGCGTCACAAGCCCCCGGTGCGCGCCAAGGCCCACCACGCCGCCGTGATAATGGCCGGAAAGCGTCAGATCGGCTCCATATGATGCATAGGAGCTGCGGTAGGCAGGGTGATGCGCCAGCAGAATGCCGTAGCGCGCCGGAGCCGGTTTTCCAAGGTGGTCCATCAGTTCCGAAACCGGCAGCGGTCCGCGGTAAAAGCGGTTGTAATAGGTGCGGTCCATGGCATAGCCGTAGATCCGGACCGGACAGCCGCTGATGGTAAGATCCGCCGTCTCATTTTCCAGATAGCAGATTCCTGCCTTTTTCAGGCGCTCCCGGAGCTTTTCATACAGATCGCCGTACTGTTCCGGGTACAGCTTCAGACGGTATTCGTGGTTTCCGCAGCCATAGATCACCTGGTATTCCTCCGCAAGACGTTCCGCGAAACTCAGACCCGGGTCGAGGTTCTCCCCCGGCTTTGCCACAATCTGGTCTCCGCCGATGATGACAAGATCCGGAGCCGCCTCATCGATGACTGCCTTTAACACCGTGTTGTCCGGGCCGAACTCCATATTGTGGAGATCACTGATAAACGCCAGACGAAAACCGTTTCCTTCCGGAAATTTTCCGTTTGACGAAAGTTTGTAATAGGTCGTTGTAAATTTTCTCATACCGTTCATTATACTTGATTTTTCGGTGTATGACAACCCGTTTTCCCTGCTGTTTATAAGCAGTGCCTGTTTTGCCAGCTGATCGGCTTTTTCGTTGTAGGTGACGCCGGTGTGGCCCTTTACTTTGCAGAAGCGGATCGCAACTTTGGCCGATGCCAGATCGTAAAAATTCCGGTAATCGATGGTTCCCTGTTTTTTCGCCTGCCATTCTCTCGTACACCAGCTTGCGATTCCCTGGTAATCGTGATAGATGGCCAGCTCCGGAATATCATGTGTCAGGCAGTAAGCCATGGCCAGCTCTGCGCCCTTGATCTCGCCTGCCACATTCCGCATGGAGACGAGATCCGGATCGCTGTATTCTTCTGCAAGATTCAGCTCTTTTCCGTCCAGGAAGAGGACCACACCGCAGGAGAACTTCCGAGCGCATGCTGATAGCTTCCATCCACGTATGCGACGGCGCTCCTGCCGACACCGGCGTATTCCGGGTCTTCGCATGGTTTTTCCGCCAGAATCAGGTGTTCCCAGTCCAAAGAAGAAGGATCGGGTGCTGCCGTGCTCTGTACTGCCTTTCGTTCCGGGGCAGCGAAATACGTTCCGATTGTTTCCCGCAGCAATGGTTCCGGCATTTTACCGCCGCCCAGAAAGGCCTCTGCCTCCTCCAGACGCTCAAATCCCTTGTAAATTGCGCCAGGATAACCGTGTACCTGCGCTTTGCACGCATCCCATGTCCGGTAGATGCCCGGAACCTTTCCCTGTTTTACCGCATAGTAATTTTTCTTTGCCATGTTTTTCTCCTTTTCGCGCATGATACTCCGGCTTTATGCCGTCCCAAGAAAATATTGTTTCATCGTACATCCGAACAGATCCCACATGCCGGCTCTTGCCACGTCTGCTCCATATAAAATCGCAACGGAACCAAGTTCCTCACCGTCTGCTTTGTAAACAACTCTTCCGGCACACTCGCCTTTCTGGATAGGGGCCTGCACCTCTTCCGGCAGTTCCATCGTTTTTTCCACTTCACCAATCACCGTCCCGCCCGTCGTAAGATAGCGGAATTCTTCCGCATATTCCAGTTCTGCCGTATCCTGCTTTCCGTAAACAACCGAAAGTTCCGGCAGGGGATCGCGTTCCCGGTCTATGTAGATGCTACAGGACGAAAACCCATACTGGAACAGTGACGCTGCATCTGCAAACCGCACCTTGTAGTCCGGTGCTCCCATCACGACTGCCAGCATCGTCAGATCATTTTTCTTCGCCACTGCCGAGACGCAGTACTTCGCCTTCGAGGTGCTTCCTGTTTTCAGTCCCACACAGCCCTCATAGCCGCGGATCAGCTTATTTGTATTGGTGAGGGTGAATGGTTTGCTTCCCTTCTGTGTGACATGCGTAATCTCTTCCATCCATATAGAGGAATAGTTCAGGATCTGCGGAAAGCGCTCGATCAGCTCCCGAGACATTTTCGCCACATCTGCCGCTGTCGTGTAATGGCCGTCGGAATCCGTGAGGCGCAGCAGTCCTCAAACTTCGTGTCGTTCATGCCGAGTTCTTTTGCTTTCTGGTTCATCCGGCTGACGAACTCGCTTTCTGTCCCCGCAATATGCTCTGCCATCGCTACAGATGCATCGTTTCCCGAAGCAACGACAATACACTTGATCATCGTCTCAACGGTCTGCTTTTCGCCCTCTTCCAGAAAGACCTGGGACCCGCCCATACTTCTGGCGTGCGCACTCGTCGTCACTTCGTCGGTCAGCTGGAGCGTCCCTTTTTCGAGCTCTTCAAAAATCAGCAGCAGCGTCATGATTTTGTGATGCTCGCCGGGCTTCGCTGTTCCGACGCATTTTTCTCGTACAGAACAGTTCCGGTCTGTGCCTCCATCAAAAGAACAGACGGCGAAGCAGCCCAAGGTCCGTTGTCATCTCCGGTGCTGTCTCCTCCGTCTCTTCTGTTTTCTGTTCCGTTGTTTCGTTCTGCTGCTTGTCGGAAGATTCTCCATTCTGCTCTGCCGCCGTCACTTTCAAGGGCGCTGTAAGAAGCGCCAGGATCATCAGCAGGCTCCAGACGATATTTCGTGTTCTTCTCTTCATATTCCCCCGAAACATCTGCTCTTTCTTCCCTACAGGCTATGCAGACGACCGCAGAACTATGCTGTCTGTTCCGTTTACAGCAGCGGTGCCAGAAACTTCAGCGCACCGCGGAGTGCACGGACTGCAAAATTTTTCTTTCGGCAGTAGTCCATATTGATCTGCTCACACTGTTCAAACGTGGTCAGCGCATCCTCTTTTACCTGGGCAACCGCACTGCTGCCGTACATCCAGACACCGCACTCAAAATGCAGGTACATGCTCCGGTAATCCATGTTGATCGTTCCGACCGTCGCAACTTCATCATCACAGACAAAGCTCTTGGAATGGATAAAGCCCGGCGTATACTGGTAAATCTGAACGCCGGATTCCAGCAGGATCTCGTAATTGGCCTGCGTCAGAATATAGACAATCTTCTTATCCGGGATGCCCGGCGTTACAATCCGCACATCGACTCCGCGCTTTGCCGCCATGCAGAGAGCGGTCAGCGTCTCGTTGTCCGGAATCAGATACGGGGTAAAAATATAAAGATATTTTTTCGCCTGTGAAATAATGTTCAGATAAACATGCTCGCCTACTGTCTCTCCATCCAGCGGGGAATCGCCGTACGGCTGCACAAAACCGTCTTTTTTAAACGCTTCCTCGTGATAGATCTCCGGCCGGTATGATTCGAAATTGCATTCCATACCGGTGATTGTGCTCCACATCTGCAGAAACATCACCGTAAAACTCCATACCGCCTCACCATGCAGACAGATTCCGGAATCCTTCCAGTGGCCGAACCGCTCCTTGCGGTTAATGTATTCGTCCGCAAGATTAATGCCGCCCGTGAAAGCCGTATGACCGTCGATCACGGCAATTTTCCGGTGGTCACGGTTATTTAAAATGACATTCAGCACCGGTCGGAACTGATTGAACGCCGCACACTTGATGCCCATCTGCTGCAGCGATTTATAATACTGATACGGCAGTGTCGTCACGCAGCCGAAATCATCGTAAATCACCCGCACATCCACACCGGCGGCCGCTTTTTCCTTCAGAATCTCCAGCACCGTATCCCACAGATACCCCTCGCTGATGATGAAATATTCCATAAAAATGTAGTGTTCTGCCTTTTTGAGTTCCTCAATAAAGTGCTCAAACCATACATCTCCCAGCGGGTAATACTCTGTTTCTGTGTTTACATAAACAGGATAATGCGCATAATTGGTCAGATAGGAAGACTGCCCCGCTGCCAGGATATTTTCTTCCTCGAGCTTTTTACGCGTCTCTTCTTCCTCTCCAAGAACGCCTCCCTGCGAAAGCAGAACTGTATCGTAATGTGTACGGAATTTTCTTGCCACACTGGAATGGCCGAGAATGCCGTACAGGCAGATTCCGGTTACCGGAAGCGCCAGGATACAGACTGCCCACATCAGTTTGTAGCCGGGATTCATTTTCGGATTATTGATAATCGAAAGCACTGCAATCAGGGAAAGGATCGTGACCGCATAGTTGATGTAGACAGATTTTTCATTGAGCTGCATCATAATTCCGGCCAGCCAGCAAAATTCCAGAAGAAGTGCAACACCGATAATGACCATACGGCTGGTAAGCAGCTTCAGAATCTTTTTCACGATACGAAACAGCTTGTTTGCTATTTTGTACAAAATTCTCATTTGTCACCGCCTTGCTGTTTTGTCAAAACCTGCGACTTTAAGTTACAAGTATAAAAATCCCCGGCAAAACAGATCGCCGGGGATTTTTTGCACATTAATTATACTTACGTTTTCTGGCAGCTTCAGATTTCTTTTTACGACGAACACTTGGTTTCTCGTAATGCTCTCTTTTACGAATCTCCTGCTGAATGCCAGCTTTTGCACAGCTACGCTTAAATCTGCGTAAAGCGCTGTCCAACGTTTCGTTTTCTTTAACGATTACATTTGACATAGTCTCACACCTAACCTCCCTCCAGTTGTAGATTGTGCATAATACAACTGTATGGGTATTTTTTGCACTGTTCTTATTATACCAGAAAAATCTCGTACGTCAACAAGTTTTTTCATTTTTTTGCAAATTTTTCCCTGCCGCCTGCCTGGCTCCTTTTTCTGCCCTGCAGGCGGCAGGATTTTGTGCTGTTTTTCCTGCTTATTGTTATGCGATCTGGCCTTCCAGTACCTCGGCAGCTTTTGCAACTGCTTCGTCGATCTTCTCCGGATTCTTTCCGCCGGCCTGTGCCATGTTCGGACGTCCACCGCCGCCGCCGCCGACAACGGCTGCCACTTCTTTGATCAGTTTTCCGGCATGTGCACCTTTCTTCATCGCATCATCGGTTACCATGGCAAGAAGGCTTACTTTGCCGTCCTTTGCAGATGCCAGAACAACAACGCCGCTTCCCAGTTTTCTTTCAGCTGGTCGCCAAGGTCACGCAGTCCGTTCATATCGACATCCGGTACAGATGCAGCGAGAAGTTTTACACCTTTGACTTCGGTTACTTTATCCATAACATCGCCGAGCGCTTCTTTTGCCAGTTTGCTCTTTAAGGACTCATTCTCTGCCTGGAGTGCTTTTGCCTCTGCCTGCAGATGAGCGATCTTCTCGAGGAGATCCGCCGGTGTTGTCTTTAAGAGAGCTGCTGCCTCATGCATTTTCTCTTCCTGTGCTTTATAGTATGCAGTAACAGACGGTCCGGTCAGAGCTTCGATTCTGCGGACACCTGCTGCAACGCCTGCCTCAGAAACAAGTTTGAACAGTCCAATTTCAGCGGTATTCTTTACATGGGTACCACCGCAAAGCTCTTTGGAGAAGTCTCCCATGGAAACGACACGTACTTTGTCGCCGTATTTCTCACCGAACAGAGCCATCGCGCCGGATTTCTTCGCTTCCTCAGTATCCATGATGTCGGTTACAACCGGGATCTGCTCCTGAATCTTTTCATTTACCAGATTCTCAACTTTTTCCAGTTCTTCCGGTGTCATAGCCTGGAAGTGAGCAAAGTCGAAACGGAGTCTGGTCGGGGTTACGAGAGAACCTTTCTGCTCTACGTGTGCACCGAGAACAGTCTTTAATGCCTTCTGCAGAAGGTGTGTTGCGCTGTGGTTCTTCTCGGTATTTTTTCTTGCCTCTTCGTTGACCTGAAGCGTAACTTTCTCGCCGTTTGAAATCATACCGGATTTCATGACACCGACGTGGCCGTATTTTCCGCCGCGGAGTTTGATGGTATCTTCTACTTCGAATACACCATTTGCTCCTTTGATGATACCGCAGTCGCCTTCCTGACCGCCCATGGTAGCGTAGAACGGAGTTTTCTCTACGAAAATGGTTCCCTTCTGGCCTTCCATCAGAGATTCTGCAATCTCAGTCTCTGTCGTCAGAACGGTTACTTTGGAGGTATCCTCCAGATGATCGTATCCGGTAAACTCAGTTGTTACGGACGGGTCGATCTCATCGTAAACGGTTGCATCAGCACCCATGTAGTTTGTTACTTCACGGCTCGATCTTGCACGCTCTCTCTGCTCTTCCATTGCTGCATGGAAACCGTCCTCGTCGATGCCGTAGCCCTTCTCCTCGAGGATCTCTTTGGTCAGATCCAGCGGGAATCCGTAGGTATCGTACAGTTTGAATGCATCCTGTCCGTCCAGAACTTTTTTGCCTTCGCTCTGCATTTTTTCTTCGAACTCGGAGAGGATATGAAGTCCCTGGTCGATGGTTTTGTTGAACTGGGTCTCCTCGTTGTTCAGAACGTTGAAGATGAAGTCTTTTTTCTCTTCAAGTTCCGGATATCCGTCTTTGGATCCTTCGATTACGCTTGCGGAAAGGCGGGCAAGGAACAGTCCGTCAATGCCAAGCAGACGGCCATGACGTGCTGCACGGCGGATCAGACGGCGCAGTACGTAGCCTCTTCCTTCGTTGGTCGGCATGATTCCATCGGAAATCATGAATGTTGCGGAACGGATATGGTCTGTGATAAGGCGGATGGAAACATCGGTCTCATGATCTTCCTCATACTCTTTTCCGGAGATTTCGCATACTTTGTTGCGGAGTGCCTGAATGGTGTCGACATCGAAGATGGAATCTACATCCTGTACAACAACGGCCAGACGCTCAAGTCCCATACCGGTATCGATGTTCTTCTGGATCAGGTCGGTGTAGTGGCCCTCGCCGTCGTTGTTGAACTGGCTGAATACGTTGTTCCATACTTCCATGTAACGGTCACACTCGCAGCCAACGGTACATCCCGGTTTGCCGCAGCCGTATTTTTCTCCGCGGTCATAATAAATCTCAGAACACGGACCGCACGGACCTGCGCCATGCTCCCAGAAGTTGTCCTCTTTTCCAAAACGGAAAATACGGTCTGCCGGGATGCCGATCTCTTTGTTCCAGATATCAAATGCTTCATCATCGTCCTGATAGATGGATGGGTACAGACGATTCGGATCGAGCCCTACTACCTGTGTTAAAAACTCCCAGGACCATGCGATTGCTTCGTGTTTGAAATAATCACCGAAGGAAAAGTTTCCGAGCATCTCAAAGAAGGTGCCGTGACGGGCTGTTTTTCCTACATTTTCAATATCGCCGGTACGGATACATTTCTGACATGTTGTTACTCTTCTTCTCGGCGGAATCTCTGCGCCTGTGAAGTAAGGTTTCAGCGGAGCCATACCGGAGTTGATCAGTAAAAGACTTTTATCGTTGTGTGGAATCAACGAAAAACTCTTCATAGCAAGATGTCCTTTGCTCTCGAAGAACTCAAGAAACATCTTTCGTAATTCGTTTACGCCATATTTTTCCATGACTGTTTGTCCTCCAAATAATTCAGTGTGTCCCGGAATTTCTTCCGGGAATCCATTCTTTTATAATAGCACACTTAATTATTTAACGCAAATTTTTTTGAAATTCTTCTTTCCTTTTTTCAGAACGATACCGTCCTCGCCGAAGGTGCTTTTTCTACGGCATATTTCGGATCTGTAATTTTCTCACCGTCTACGGATACACCGCCCTGCTCTACGGCACGGCGTCCTTCGTTTCTGGTCTTTGCAAGCTCTGCTTTGACAAGAAGGGTTACGATATCGATTTTATCGTCCGTGAAATCCTCTGCAGAAAGTTCACTGGTCGGCATATGCTCGGAGCTTCCGGTAGAGAATACGGCACGTGCGCCTTCCTGCGCTTTCTTTGCTTCTTCCTCGCCGTGTACCATGGAGGTCAGCTCATAGGCCAGGATCTCTTTTGCCTCGTTCAGCTTGCTTCCTTCCCAGGAATCCATCTCGTCGATCTGCTCCAGCGGCAGGAAAGTCAGCATACGGATACATTTTAAGACATCGGCATCATCCACGTTTCTCCAGTACTGGTAGAAATCGAACGGGCTGGTCTTGTTCGGGTCAAGCCATACAGCGTTTCCTGCGGTTTTACCCATCTTCTTGCCCTGAGAGTCGGTCAGAAGGGTGATGGTCATTGCATAGGCATCTTTTCCAAGTTTACGGCGGATCAGTTCGGTTCCTCCCAGCATGTTGGACCACTGGTCATCGCCGCCGAACTGCATATTGCAGCCGTATTTCTGGAACATGTGATAGAAGTCGTAGCTCTGCATAATCATGTAGTTGAACTCCAGGAAGGAAAGACCTTTTTCCATACGCTGTTTGTAGCACTCTGCACGGAGCATGTTGTTGACGCTGAAGCATGCACCTACCTCACGGAGCAGTTCTACATAGTTCAGGTTCAGCAGCCAGTCTGCGTTGTTGAGCATCATAGCTTTTCCCTCGCCGAACTCGATGAAACGCTCCATCTGACGTTTGAAGCACTCTGCGTTGTGGTCGATCTCCTCGCGGGTCAGCATTTTTCTCATATCGGTTCTTCCGGACGGGTCACCGATCATGGTGGTGCCGCCGCCGATCAGGGCGATCGGTTTGTTTCCTGCCATCTGCATCCGTTTCATCAGGGTCAGTGCCATGAAGTGACCTGCGGTCAGACTGTCTGCAGTGCAGTCGAATCCGATATAGAACGTTGCTTTTCCATTGTTTACCAGGTCTCTGATTTCATCTTCATCGGTTACCTGTGCCAGAAGGCCTCTGGCGATCAGTTCGTCATAAATCTGCATTTTGTTTTTCTCCTTTTTTCGGTTGACTTTCGGGTATGTGTTACCGTCTGGGACCAAAGTTTTTTATACAAAAAGACTCCCGTCCTTTCCGATTCAAAGGACGAGAGCCCGTATCTCCCGTGTTACCACCTTACTTCACAGCTGTCTCACGGCAACTGCCTTTGTCGGTATCCAAAATCTCTGAATACCCTGACGCTGTAACGTTCGTCTCTTACGTCGCAGCCTACTAAAAACGTGCATCATAGTTCTTCTGCCGCCCGTTTTATTCGGTGCGCAACTCCAGGATGTATTCGAATCGTACAGAACCTGCATGCGCCTCTCATCTGCCGGCTGCTTTCTGTCCGCGTTTTGTACGTCTACTTGTTCCCTTCCAAGCCTTTTTCCATGTTCCATAGTATAAACGGTGATTCGAAATCTGTCAAGACTTCTGCTTTCCGTTTTTTCATCTATTTTTAATATCCGCGGTCCTGATCCATCATATACAGGAGTGCGTTGCAGATGCACGCCGCGATATTGCTGCCGCCTTTTCGTCCGCGTGCCACGATATACGGGATATTGGTCTGCATAATCAGTTCTTTGGACTGTACCACATTGACAAAGCCGACCGGAACTCCGATGATCAGCGCCGGTTTTATTTTTCCTTCCCCGATCAGTTCATAGAGGCGGACCAGTGCCGTCGGCGCATTTCCAACCGCAATAATCAGCTTTTTATCCAGCTCCGCCGCTTTTTCCATGCAGGCTGCCGCGCGGGTGCTTCCGGTTTCTTTTGCTCTTGCCGCAACATCTTCGTCTGACATAAAGCAGAGCGCTTCACCGCCGTGGCGCGCAAGCACCTTTTTGTTGATGCCGGATCTTGCCATCTGCGTATCCGTCACAATGCAGCTCCCTCCCGGATCGCCTCGATGCCTTTTGCCACCGCATGCTCCGAAAAGCAGAGATTATCCGCATAATCAAAATCCGCACTTGTGTGGATACAACGCTTTACAACCAGTTCCTGATCCTCTGGAAACGTTCTTCCGTTTAATTCTTCCGTGATAATTTCAAAGCTTCTCTTTTCAATCTCGTGCGGGCTTACCTGCTCCAGTTCTATCTTCATCTTTATGCCCCTTCTTCCAGAATTTGATAAATCTTCTTCATGTCGAGATGCTCGCGCAGCGCATCTGCGAGAATATCGTACTGTGTCTCTTTGAATGTCTGGTAATCGACACCGTGAATCTGCTCCATGGCAATTCCCTTATTCTTTGCAAGTGCTTCCACGATCCGCTCGGCAACTTCTTCTTTGTCGAAAATGCCGTGCACATACGTACCGTACACAGTTCCTTTCTGTGCACCGTCCAGCTTATCCGAATCAGCACGGTTCTGATCATCGATGAACGTGAATGCTTCTGTTCCTTCTTTCCGCACTGTTTCTCCCATATGGATTTCATAGCCCTCGATCCGGGTTCCCTCGATCCCGGCAAGAACGCCTTCTGTTTTTCCAAAAGCGCCCTCCGCGCGGGTTCTCGTCTTCTCACCGGCAAATACGGTATCCATCGGCAGGAGTCCCATTCCTTTGATCGTTCCGCCGGCTTCGACATGCAGCGGATCGCTCAGCGTATCTCCGAGCATCTGGAAGCCGCCGCAGACACCGAAAATTACTTTTCCGGCCGCAGCCGCCTTCAGTACGGCCGCTTCCAGACCATTCTGACGCATCCAGAGCAGATCCTCCATCGTGTTTTTCGTTCCCGGAAGCAGAATCATATCCGGATTTTTCAGTTCGGAGACAGAGCTTACGTAGCGGAGTGATACGCCTTCGATCCGCTCGAACGGGTTGAAATCGGTGAAGTTTGAAATACGCGGGAGACGGATGACCGCAAGGTCAATGAGACCGATCTCCTCTTTTCTGGTGAATCGCTCGGTCAGACTGTCCTCGTCTTCCACTTCGATGTGGAGATACGGCGCCACGCCGACCACCGGGATGTGTGTTTTTTCTTCCAGCATCACAACGCCCGGGTCCAGGATGGTTTTGTCCCCGCGGAATTTGTTGATAATCAGACCCTTGATGCGGTCGCGCTCATCCGGCTCTAAAAGCTCTACGGTACCGTAAAGCTGAGCAAAAACGCCGCCGCGGTCAATATCTCCGACGAGGAGCACCGGTGCATCCACAAGCTTTGCCATTCCCATATTGACGATATCATCGGCTTTCAGGTTGATCTCCGCCGGACTTCCGGCTCCCTCGATCACAATGATATCATACTGTTCTTCCAGTGCATGGTACGCTTTCATGATGTCCGGGATCAGCTCTTTTTTGTGGGAAAAATATTCCCGCGCACTCATGTTTCCCAGTACCTCACCGTTTACAATCACCTGCGAACCGGTGTCATTCGTCGGCTTTAACAGAATCGGGTTCATCAAAACGGACGGTTCGATCCCGGCCGCTTCCGCCTGCATGACCTGTGCACGTCCCATCTCAAGGCCTTCTCTCGTAATAAACGAATTCAGCGCCATATTCTGTGATTTGAACGGCGCCACACGGTATCCGTCCTGATGGAAAACCCGGCATAAGCCCGCCGCAAGCAGACTTTTTCCCGCATTTGACATCGTTCCCTGTATCATAATTACTTTCGCCATCGTTTTTCCTCCTAAAACCACTGCAGAATCTGTGAAACGGCTTCTGTCAGAATCTGGTTTTCTTCATGTGTGCGTACGGCTGCACGGTAATATCCGTCGCAAGGCCCGGGTAGTTGGAACAGTCGCGGATCAGAATGCCGCCTTTTTCCAGCCGTGCGGCAAGTCCCTTCGGTCCCTCAAAGAACAGATAATTTGCACAGGAATCCCATACGGTAAGACCTGCTTTTTCCAGTTCTGCTTTCATCCAGGCGCGTTCTTTTCCGATCAGTTCCCGTGCTTCTTTGACATAAGCATCCTCGTTCAGGGCGGCAAGGCCTGCCATCTGCGCCGGAATCGAAACATTCCACGACTGCATGCTGCGGCTGATCCGATCCAGCAGATCCTCGTCGCTGCAGAGCAGATAGCCAAGACGCAGGCCAGGCATTGCGTAAATCTTTGTGAACGCACGCAGAATCAGCAGATTCGGATATTCGTCCAGTTTTCCCTGCATCGTCACTTTTTCCGGCTCCGGCAGAAATTCTATGAAACACTCATCCAGCACCAGATAGATGTTACGCTCCCGGCAGTTATCCAGGATCTTTAAAAGAAGCTCCTGCGGAATCGTAAGGCCGGTTGGATTATTTGGATTACATAAAAAAACAAGATCCAGATCGTCGGTCAGATCATCGCAGAAATCGTCCTGTAAAAGAAAGCCTTTTTCCTTTTGCAGCGGATACATACGGATAAAACACCCTGCCGCTGAAAGTGCTGCTTCATACTCTGCAAATCCCGGCGCTGCAATCAGCGCTTTTTTCGGGCGGAGAGCCTGTGTCAGGGCAAAAATAAGCTCCGCGGCGCCGTTTGCAAACAGGATATTTTCTTCTGGAAGCTGCTCCTTTTCCGACAGTGCCCGGGTCAGGTCCCGGCACAGTGCGTCAGGATACTGTTCCACCGATTCCGCGCTCTTTCTCACCGCCTCTTTCACACTTTCCGGAACTCCAAGAGGATTGACATTCACAGAAAAATCGACTCTGCATTTTTTCGTGTAAATGTCTCCTCCATGTGGATTTTGTCTCATACCATATGCCTTCCTTTCTCTTTTCCGTTGTGTTTCTATCTTCTCTTTTTACAGAAATAAAAAGAGCGCGCGGATTCCCGCAAAGAACACCAGTCCGAGGAACGAGGTCAGATACATCAGATGATTTGCTCTTTTGATATCTTCCGCCTCGACCGGGCGGATGTCATCGCCGATCGTTGGTTTCTTTACGACTTTGCCGAAATACACGGCATCTCCGGCAAGCTGTACTTCCAGCGCCCCTGCCATAACTGCTTCTGTCTGCGCAGAATTTGGGCTGGCGTGGCAGTAACGGTCGCGTTTGTAAATTTTTTCTGCATTTTTCCAGTTCATGCGCTCGCATGCAGACGCAAGAATCATCAGCCATGCGCTGATTCTCGCCGGTATGTAATTGACGACATCGTCCAGCTTTGCCGCACACCGTCCAAAATACAGATATTTGTCATTTTTGTATCCCACCATGGAATCCATGGTATTGATGGACTTATACAGAAAGCCCAATGCCGGTCCGCCGAGGGCAAGAAAGAGGAGCGGTGCAATGACACCGTCCGACGTATTCTCCGCGATCGTTTCCACGGCAGCTTTCGTCACTCCTGTTTCCGAAAGATTTTCCGTATCACGTCCTACGATCATGGAAACCGCATAGCGCGCCCCCGGAAGATCGTTTTCTTTTAATTTCTGATAGACCTTCATGCTCTCATCCTTCAGGCATTTCGTTGCCGGAATCTGCCAGCACCAGAGAACCTCCAAAAGGAAGCCGATGACCGGATGAATTTTAAATGCCGCAAAGAGCAACAGTGCCGGAACACCGTATCCCGCCAGACAGACGAGGATCACGAGAAAAACTCCTCCGGCAAGCTCTCCATTTGGCGTTTTCGGAAATACCTTCCGCAGCCATTTTTCCAGCAGGGCAATGAGATTTCCGATCACACGGATCGATGGTACAAAAAGGAGGGATCTCCAAGCAGCAGGTCCAATCCATAGCCCACAATCAGGGCTGCTAATGCTGTTTTCATCTTGTTTTCTCCTGTTCTTTCCGGTAAGAGACACACTGCTCCAGAAATTCCAGTGCGAGGTGCGGACTTGCCATATAGTAAAGATGCGGGAATCCCGCCATCATCCGTTTTGTCGCATGAATGCATTCCCAGTTCCGCTTCCGCAGCGGTTTTGCCGCATGCCATGCACTTCCGCAGTCTGTGCTGTCAAAGTAATGGAACTCATGGCCGCGCACCGGATTTCCGCCGTTCCGAAAGGTATCCTTCGTGTTTGGCGTGAGGGTGATATAGCCGAATCTTCCCAGCTTTTTTGTCCGGTAAACATTTCCCGGAACAGCCTGTACCATAGGATACACATTTCCATCCATATCCTCCATGGATTCTGACAGGTACATATAACCGCCGCATTCTGCAAGAACCGGCATTCCCTGACGGATGTTATCGCGGATCTTCGTTCTCATGGTCTGGTTTTCCGAAAGCTCTTCTGCGTGCAGCTCCGGGTAGCCGCCGCAGAACAGAAATCCGTCTGTATTCTTTGGCGGCTCCGCATCGGAAAGCGGCGAAAAATATTCGATTTTGGCTCCAAGTGACGCGAGAAGCTCCAGATTATCCCGATAAAAGAAACAGAATGCTTCATCCTTTGCAACGGCAAGAATCGGCTTCGCAGCACGCACCTTGGCGGCTGCTTCGCTTTCTGTCACCTTACGCAGGACTTCCGGCATTTTTCCCGAGAGCTCTTCTGCCCCTTCTGCAATCGCAAGAATTTTTTCAAAATCCAGTGTCTTCTGCAGTGTTTCTGCAAGCAGATTGACCTGCTCCTGCAGATTTTCCACCTCATCCGGCATCACAAGGCCGAGGTGGCGGCTTTCTAAGTGGCATTCCTTCAGTTCCGGCACAAAGCCGGCACAGGAAATGCCAAGTTCTTTTTCCGCCATCGGCGCGATCTCCCGGTACAGCATCTCTGACATCCGGTTAAAGATTACACCGGCGATCCGGCTGTCCTCTTTGTACTGCAGGTATCCCTTGATAAAGGCAAGCGCTGAAACGCTCATGCCTTTGGCATCGACAACCAGAAGAACCGGCGTTTTTGTCATACCGGCGAGATCGTAGCGCTGCCTTTGGTAGAAATTCCGCCAAGACCGTCGTAATACCCCATAACGCCTTCCAATACGGAAATGTCATGACCCGCTGCATGTTTGCAGAACAGATACTGTGTTGTTTCTTCCTCTGTGAAAAATGGATCCAGATTACACGACGGGGCGCCGATTACCTGTTCGTGAAACATCGGATCGATATAATCCGGGCCGCATTTAAACGCTGCGGGCTGCTTTCCCATCTGCTGCAGTGCACGGAGCAGTCCGCAGGTGATCATCGTTTTCCCGCTTCCGCTCCTTCCTGCTGCCAGCATGATTCTTGGTGCTTTCATTCTTTGGCACCTCCCTGGGCTGTAAAGATATAAACCGGATTCTGGGCAATCATCAGATGGCTTCTTCCGGCCTTTTTCGCATTGGAAGCCTGCAGGCAGACGATTTCCGGCTCTTCAAACGCAAGTTTTTTGAAACACGATGCTGCCTCCGCTAATGTTTCCACGGTTACTGTATTTAATACCACGCGGATGTTCGGATTCTTCCGCAGGAGCAGTTCCAGAATCTCTTTTAAGTTTCCGGCAGACCCGCCGATAAATGCATGCGTCGGAACCGGAAGTGCTTCGAGTGCTTCCGGTGCAGTTCCCTCAATAATTTCCAGATGATCCACTGCAAATTTCTTTTTATTTTCCTGCAGAAGTGCAACGGCTGCCGGATTTTTTCTATCGCATATACCTTTCCCTGTGCTGCACGAAGCGCCATCTCAATCGAAACAGAACCTGTGCCCGATCCAATATCATAGACAACAGAATTCAAAGAAAGCTGCAGATGAGAAAGAGACGCATTGCGCACTTCCCGCTTGGTCATCGGTACTTTGTCACGCAGAAATACTTCATCTGCCATGCCGGCTGTAAACTCCGGTTCCGGATTCGGGTTTTCAAACAGAAGAACCGCAAGCGGGGCAAACTCCATTTTAGCAAGTTCGAATGGGGTTCCTGTCACAATCTGTTCTTCCGGATACGACAGATCCGTTCCCACATGCAGCACAATCTGCTCCCAGCCGTACGAACTTAACGTCTGGCAGATTTCCCTGACACTGCCCTTTCCGCCGGCGATCGCCAGAGTTTTCCGGTTTCGGCGGACCGTCTCCAGAAAGTTGCAGTGCTGTCCGTGCAGGCTCACAAATGCTGCATCCTCCCAGGACACTCCGATTTTGGCACAGAAATAAACCAGCGAAGAAATTCCCGGCTCTACACGGACAGAAAAATCCGCATCTTCCGCAAGGACGGCCTGAAGTTTCTTTGCTCCGCTGTAAAAGCCGACATCACCCGACTGCAGAAGAACAATCTTTTCATATTCCGGGTGCGCCTTCAGATACTCGTAAATCTTTTCCGGGCTGTATTCTGCAAGCATTGGCTTCTGATATTTTTCTACTGCTTTTGTCATGCGTCCCGCACCGATCAGCACATCCGCCTGCTCACACGCGTCTACGAGCGCCAGCGTCATCTGTGCTTCTGCACCAGGTCCGATTCCGGCGATCACGACGTCCCGTTTCACGGACAGATCAAATTTTTCAACGAGATACCGCTTGACCTCGTCCTCCGAGAGTCCTTCTTCCTCTTTCGGACGGCCGATCAGAACGACACGGACACCGGCCTTTTTTGCTGCCTCAATTTTTTCTTCAAAGCCGCCGTTTCTTCCGGATTCCTTCGTTACCATCCATTCGGCATGGAACGACTGCAGCATTGCAACGTTCATGTCCATAGAAAACGGTCCCTGCATGCCTATGGTATGTGCGGCATCAAATCCAAGTTCCGCGCAGGATGCAATTACGCCTGGCAACGGCAGCACCCGGGCATACACACGGTTTTTATAATCCGGAAGCTCTGCAAATTTTGCGAGTTCCTTGCTTCCTGTTGTCACCAGAATCTTTCCCTCTGTGCCCGCCAGATACGATACCGCTTCTTCTGTCGTATCGACCATGACGCAGGATGGATCTGCCGCAAGCGACGGCCGCAGCAGCCGAAGATACGTTTTTCCTGCTTTTTCACATGCAGACCGGATATTTTCCGACACAAGATCGGCATACGGATGGGTTGCATCGATAACCATTTCCGGCTGTTCTTCGCCAAAAAGCTGTTCCATCTCTTCTTCTGTCAGTCTTCCGCTTCGAACCGTCAGGGCACCGCCCTCCTCGATCCGGCACTTGCCGTATTCTGTCGCCGTACAGGCAAGGGATGCAATCTCATATTTCTTCAGAAAACTGCAGATTTCCCGGCCTTCCGTCGTTCCGGCAAAGACGATTACTTTATTCATAGCGATATCCCCTCGGCGTTACCATGTGATCCCGGATTTCCTTTGTCTGACTGTTTCCGATAAATACCGTCGTAAACATATCCACTTTTGTATTGCGAAGTTCTGCAAGCGTCATGGTCCGGCTCGTCTCCCCGTCTCTTCCGATTTGGCTTACGATTCCGCAGACGGTTTCCGGCGCTTTGTAACGAAGCATCAGATCACACGCTTTTTCCAGATAATCCGCTCTCTTATGGCTTCCCGGGTTATAAAGACAGATGACAAAATCCGCTTCCGATGCCAGCAGAAGACGTTTTTCAATTTTCTCCCACGGTGTCAGAAGATCGCTCAGGCTGATCAGGGCGAAATCGTGGATCAACGGTGCACCAAGAACGGCAGCGCCTCCCGTTGCGGCGGTCACGCCTGGAATTACCTTAATTTCAATATCAGGCCATTCTTCCGAAAGCTCATACATCAGACCTGCCATACCGTAAACGCCGGCATCTCCGCTGCAGATCATAGCAACCTGTTTTCCCTCTGCCGCAGTTTCAAATGCTAGACGCAGCGCTCCACCTCTTTCCGCATCGGCGTCGTCAGAAATTCTTTTCCTTCAAAATGTTCTTTTACCAGATCCACATAGACGGTATAGCCGATGATCACATCGCAGTTCCGCAGCGCATCCGCCGCCTCGATCGTCATTTTTTCATATGCTCCGGGGCCGATGCCCACGACAAAAATTGTACTCAAAATACTGCCCTCCAGTCCGCCGCAGCCAGTGCAACTGTTACACCGTCCGCTGCCTTTTTTTCTTTATCAGTCTGCCGCCGGCGAGAACTGCGCTGCGCTCACAGACATTGTCAATTCCTGTAATCTTCCTCACAAACGGAGACGGCGTAAATTCCCCCTCCGCCGTTTCCAGTTCTTCTGCAGAAAAGGTCCGGTACTGCCAGCCATACTTTTCCACCAGCTGCAGAATTCCCGGCTCCTGCGCTTTCAGATCAATACTTGCCGCCTGTCGAACTGCTTTTGGAGAAATCCCGGCCGCCGCAAGTGCCGCAAGAACCTTTTCTTCAATCCGGCCGGCCGGTGTATTCTTCTTACAGCCGATGCCGACGGTGATCACCTTCGGGATCAGGTGAAGTGTTCTCTCATATGGCGAATCCTCTTCCGATGTGGTAATGCAGATTCCCATCGACGGTTTTGCCGCCTCTTCCGGGATCAGTTCCTCCGGTTTTGTTCCCTCCACCGGAAAACGGCTGCAGAATCCAACCGTTTTTCCGTCCACCAGAAGCGCCGCTGCCTCTTTTGCCAGCTCCATCTCACAAATTTCACAATGATTTTTTACAGCAAAGACATCGACCGCAAACTTGTGATTGACATCCGTTGCCGTTGTAATGACCGGAACCGCACCCGTTACAGCTGCAACTTCTTCCGTCAGCTCGTTTGCTCCGCCGATATGGCCGGAAAGTAATGAAATCACAAACTTTCCCTGTTCATCCATACACAGAACCGCCGGATCTGTCTTTTTACTTTTCACGTACGGTGCAATACTGCGCACCGCAATCCCGCACGCCCCGATAAACAAAATCGCATCCATTTTCTGAAACATGCGCTCTGTCCATGCAGGAAGCGACGGTGCAATCGCAGGAATTCCCGCTTCTTTCCCGTACTTTTCCAGTGCATATCCTTCACAGCTGTGTTTTTTCAGTGCCGCACAGAGTTTTTGATTCCAGGCGCATCCGTTTCTTGTAAAACTTGCTATGGCTATTTTCATCTTATTTTTCTGCCTCTCGGAATTCGGTGGTAAACGCCGGATTGTACAGATCACTTCTGCGGTAATTTCCCTGGGAAACGGCATTTCCGATGATCATCAGCGCTGTCTTGGTGATCTGGTTCTTTTTCGCCGTCTCGGCAAGTGTTCCAACGGTGCAGACGAACGTCTTCTCCTCCGGCCAGGTTGCTTTGTAAACGATCGCTGCCGGAGTATCTGCCGTATAGCCGCCTGCAATCAGCTCACGGGAAAGTTCCTCTAAGAGTCCCGTGCTTAAGAATACAACCATCGTTGCCTGATGTGCCGCAAAAGACGCAATGCTCTCCCGCTCCGGAACCGGTGTTCTTCCGGCCATTCTGGTGATGACAACACTCTGGGAGATATCCGGCAGCGTATATTCCATTTCAAGGGCAGCAGCCGCTCCGCAGAAAGAGCTGACACCCGGACAGTCATCGTGAGCGATTCCAAGGGCATCGAGCGCATCAATCTGTTCGCGGATTGCACCGTACAGGCACGGATCTCCCGTGTGGAGTCTTGCCACAGTCTGGCCTTTGCTTTCGGCCTCTTTCATAACATCAATCACCTGCTCCAGCGTCATGGTTGCACTGTTATATACCACACAGCCCTCTTTTTTCAGATCCAGCAGTGCCGGATTGACAAGAGAACCTGCATAAATGATAATGTCCGCCTCACCAAGCAGCTTCTGTCCTCTTACCGTAATCAGATCCGGGGCTCCAGGGCCCGCTCCAATAAAATGTACCATCTATTTTTTCCTCTTTTCTTTTACAATAATCAGTGAATAGTAACTTGCCTGGTCCGGGATTTCTTCCGCGCTGAAATACTTCTGTTCCGTATCCATGCCGCAGTTTTCTACCATCACCGCCCGGCAGTTCTTTTCCTTCAGGAACTGTTTCACAGCCGGCATCTTTTTACCCGCTTTCATCAGAACCTTTGTTCCTGAAAGTTCCAGTGCATCTTCAATCTGATAAGACGCCGGAATCACATGCAGTTCTTCGGAATTTTCCACCAGTCCCTCGGAAAGAGATGCTGCTGCCGCGCAGAACGATGTAACACCGCTTACAATTCTCGCATCGTAACCGTCTTCCAGTACCCGTCTGTGTACATAAAGGTAGGTAGAATACACGGTTGGATCTCCGAGTGTCAGAAATACTACGTTTTTTCCTGCATCCAGCAGCTCCTCTATTTTTTCTGCACCGCGCCGGTGATTTTCCTTCAGTTCTTTGGCATTCTTTGTCATCGGCATTGGAATAGCAACAAGCTCTTTTTCTGCCAGTTCCGGCACTGCCTGAACAGCAATCTGGTAGGCAATGCTCTCTTCCGGTTTCTCTCCTGGTACTGCAATCGTATCATTTCCCGGATCAGACGGACGGCCTTTAACGTCATAAGCTCCGGGTCTCCCGGTCCGATTCCTGTTCCAAATAAAATTCCTGTCATTTTGTTTTTACTCTTTTCTGTTTTCTTTTTCTTCCTGCTCCCGCAGGCGCTCCAGAAGTTCTCCCGCTCCCGGGGTTTCCCCGAGCAGGCCCTCATTGCTTGAAAAACAATCGCCTCCGTCTGCACTCTGCCCTCAATATGGTAATTCATGTAAAAAGCAATTTTTTCTGTTCACTTTTTCCATGGTCTCTTTCAGGCATCCTGCTTCCTTTAAAATCTGCACCGCTTCTTCCGTCGTTCCAGTCTCCAGCAGTTTTTTTGCCAGTGCAAGATCCGCCCCTGCACGCACCGCCTGCGCCGTAAGAAGCTCCGCACGCAGTCTGCCTCGTGGGAATGGGTATTCATAATTCCGCCGGACACCTTGACAAATTTTCCAAGATGGGCCACAAAAAGGATGGCGTCAAAGCCGAGCTCAGCTGCAAATTCCAGTGTTTTTCCGACGTAATTACTGCACTTAACGGAATGGTCTGCACGGACCCACGGATACGTTTTTAAGAAGTCCTGTCCGTAATTTCCCGGTGTCACCAGAAGGACGCGGTCACCCTGTGCTTTCCGCATTTCCATCTCGACGCGGATCGTGGAAATCAGCGCCTCCTCGCTCATCGGCACTACAATCCCGCTCGTTCCAAGGATTGAAATGCCGCCGGTGATGCCAAGTCTCGGATTGAATGTATGCTTTGCCAGTTCTTCCCCTTCCGGTACGGAGATGATAACCTGCAGTGCGCGGAAATCATCGAGTTTTTCTGAATCTCCTCCACATTCTCGCGGATCATCTGGCGCGGTACATGGTTGATCGCCGCGTTTCCGACCGGCTGATCCAGCCCCGGCTTTGTCACACGCCCGACGCCGAATCCTCCATCGATTACAATTCCCTCTTCTGTTCCAAACGTCACTTCCGCGTAAATCAATGCTTTATCTGTCACATCCGGATCATCCCCGCCGTCTTTTCGGACGGCACAGCTTACTTTTTCGGCACTTCTCCGGATATCCAGCAATTCCAGATTCAGAACAATGCCCTTTGGCGTATGGATTTTCACTTCCTGTATTTCTTTCCCGGAAAGCAGCATAAACGCCGCTCCCCGCGCTGCCGCTGCAGCGCAGGAACCCGTCGTATATCCCATGCGGAGTTTCTTGCTGCCGCGCATAATATATGCATCTTCCAAGCCTGTCCTGCTCATGTTTTTCTCCTTAACAGATCCGGCGGTTTTTCTGCCGGATCACGCGATCTATTTTATCATAACACACAATGAAAAAATGCTGAACCATTTTCGCATATTTTTTCAAAAAAGATCAATTTTTCCCGGCTGTTTTTCTATCTCAGAAACTTATTCTTTTCCCAGCTTCCTGTTGTTTCAAACTCCGCAGCTCTTCTTTCTGCCTGTTTCACAATTTTTTCATCAATTCCCATATTTCCAAGCAGCGCAATCGCATTCTTTCCTCTTGCCGGCCCCTGTTCCAGGCGATACGGGAAGGAAATACTCTGCGCGGTAATCTGCTCTTCAAAATGATAATTGGTGTAGAGATCTTCCAGCAGATACGTCAGTTCAGTATCATGTGTTGCTGCAAGACAGAGCACATTTGCACGGCGCAGGGCAGCAAGCACACTCTCTGACGCTGCAATCCGCTCTGTCGTGTTTGTTCCCCGCAGCACCTCATCAATGGCGCACAGAAGCGGTGTTTTTTCACGGCTTGCCTCCAGAATCCGTTTTAAAGATTTTACTTCCACAACAAAGTAACTCTCTCCCTGTGCCAGATTATCGCGGAGTGCCATGGATGTCATGATCCGGCACACAACACCGCGGTACCGCTTCGAAAGACTCGTGTTCAGTGCCTGTGCCAGAATCGCATTCACTGCCATGTTTTTCATAAATGTGGATTTTCCCGACGCATTCGAGCCGGTCAGCAGAATTCCGCCCTCCGCATACAGACTGTTTGCCACCGGATGTGTCAGAAGCGGATGATAAAGCTCCTCCACATCGATCCGACAGCCGCCTTTTTCTCATCCAGGAATTCCGGCCGGCAGTAATACGAAAGGCTCTCCCGGTACGATGCTGCAGACAGTGCAAAGTCCAGGAGTCCAAGATCCTCTGCCATCTGCAGAATCGCTTTTTCATACGATTTCACTCCGGAAACAACCGAAGAATACTCGATCAGATCCAGCAGAAAGAACGTGCGAAAGTATGCAAAAATCATGTTTGCTGCACCGCCCTGCGATTCTTTCGTATTCACAAGTGTTCTGCATTTTCTTGTAATCGGACGGAGTTGTTTTTCCTGTTCTTCCAGACGCTTCTGATACATTTCCAGTCCGGAAATTTTTTCTTTTCCAAGTTCCCTGGCTGTCCGCTGCAGCCGCAGGATACAGCCAAACGCTTTTAATGCACTCTCCAGCTTTTTGCTCTCCCTTCCATGCATCAGTCCGTTGCCGACCATAGAAGCAAACAGAACAGACACACCCAGCGGAGGCAGTACAAACAGCAGTCCAATTCCAAGCACAGCAATACCGGCCATCAGAAGATATTTCCCCTTCTCTCCCGGCTCCGCCTCCATCAGTACGGCTATTTCTTCTGTCGGCGGATTCATCTTTTCTTTTCCCATCAAAAGAAGTGCTTTCTGCACTGCTTCTCTGGCTTTTTGGTTCTCTGCAAAAGCTTCATCAGCCGTTCCCGCTCTTCCCTGATTTCTGTTGTTGTGACCGGCATCCGAAGCGCCGTGTACAGATATTCTTCCCCGCACACCGACACTGTGTGGTCGACTGTGTCAAAAACCGCATCGAGATCCAGGTCATTCCAGGTAATCGCGTCCACGCAGAAGTTTTCCCCTGCTTTTCGTCTCAGACACGCTTCCAGTTTTTCTTTCTTTTCCCGTGCCGTCCGTTTCTCCTGCTTTTTTCCCCATTTCTTCCGCAGTTGTACCAGCTTCTTTTCCTGTTCATTTCTGTTATTCTGTACCATCCAAACTCCCAGCAGTATCAGAACCACAAAAATTCCTGCTGCCGTATACAGTTCTTTCATGTCTTATCGCCATCCTTTTTCCTGCTCTGTATCATAAGTCTTTTGATTCTGTCTTATTCTAGCACAGAACCCTCTTCCCTTCCAGATTTTGTTGCAAAAATCATCTCCACCGCCGCATGTACAGCCAGTCTCTGTGAACTGCTGCCGTCACCAATGCAGGTGGAAAGGGTAAGTATCTTTTGAACTTCCTTTTCCTCACCGCTGCCAAAGATAATGCTGTTTTCTTTTCTTTCCTGTACCATGCATTCCAGTCCGCATCGCTCCATGCTCCCAGCCGGTAAACATCACTTTTGGCATCCGTCTCCTCCACACTCCAAATACGGCACTGCCATGCTTCACCCGGCAAATACAGGTACAGATACGGAAATTCCTGTTTCCACGACGCTTCACGATACTTTTTCAATCCTCCGAACATCGTTCCATCCCGCATATTATGCCCATATAAAATCGTGTGACGTTCAGAAAAATCCTCCGGTGTATCACACGGTGCAAAAATACTGCCGTAAATCCGCTCCCTGCAAAACGCATCGTGTGTCAGATAATATGCGTTATCCTGCCCGTGCGCAACCGGAACATCTAAGGCGCAGCCGGAATCCAGAGCCACGCGCAGATTTCTCTATTTTTTGATCGAAGTCCTGCAAAATCAATTGTCCGAAACAGATTTTTGTCTGTACTGCCCGGTTCCTGCTCCTGCACTTCTTCGCTTTTTTCGTTTTCCTCTTTGTTCTCTTCTTTTTCTTCTCTGACATACATCTCCACCGCTTCTTCCTGTTCTTTTCGAATCTGCCGGCTTACCTGAATCTGCGGCAGATACCAGAAAAAAAGCGCCGCCAATGTCAGAACTGCAATCCCTCTTCTTTTTCTGCCGATTTTTTCTCTCTCCATTTTGTTTTCATTCCACCACCCGAACCGATGGTGGAATGTTTTTTCCATTTTGTTATTCAACCGGAATCCGGTTTTTTACAATACTGTTGTGTCCATAATCATCCCAGCGGTATTTCTGATTTTCAAATACAACCTCACTTTCTTTGGGATGTCCGCAAAGATTTACCGATACCGAAAAGACGCGCGCAGGATCTTTTCCATATGCCGGCTCTTCTAGTTTTTTCACGGTAACATTCTTCGTACCTGTCACCTGCATAAGCGAATACCGCAGCACCTTCTTCTCCTGTACCCGGTAATCGTTTCCTGCCGGAATTCCCCGGATCTGTACCGACTGTTCCGTGTAGCCGTCCTGATCTGTCGTTTTCTCCACCTGTGTTTTTGTAAACGTAAGATAGCATTGGTATGTATGTTCTTTTCCATACAGATCCTTTCCCTTCACGGAAAACAGAAACGTTGGATTTCCATGCGCCCATGTAATCTCATCCGCCTTAATCTTCTTTGTAATCGTCAAGGTTTCACATGCAAGATCCTTCATCGTCACGGTCTGCACTTCCTGTTTTGCCTCCAGCACAAACGAAACCGGTTCTGCCGCAAGGTATCCATCCGGCGCGGCCTCCTCCACAATGACATAAGAACCCGGCTTTAATTTTTCCAGTTCATGCGGGCCGCTTCCTCCTGAAATCCAGCTGTCCACACGGTTTCCATCCATATCTTTTAATACCAGCTTTGCGCCGGAAATTCGTTTTCCGCTCTCTGCATCTATTTTTCAATTGTCAGATGTGTTCCATCATTTTCGACCGTCACCGACAGTTCCGATTTACCGTCAATTTTTCCGTTTTCTACCACAAATTCCCGGCATGTGCTGTCCAGCAGATAGCCTCCGGAGATGCTGTCTCCTGATAGTACCAGACACCGTCCAAAAGTCCCGTCAGCTCAATTTTTCCATTTGCATCCGTCTTTTTTGTCTCATCAAAACTTCCATCTTTCGTCCAGATATGAAAGGCTGCTCCCTGAAGCACTTTTCCGTCTCCCTGACTTACTTTCTGCAGAATAAAACGGTTCTTCCAGTTTGTAAACGTCAGTGTGATCTGTGCGTTTTGTTCCCCGATCGTTATTTTCTTTTCCGTCGGATCCAGCACATATCCATTTGGAGCCGCCGTTTCCCGCACAAGATACGTTCCGTACTCCAGCCCGTCTTTGAACGCCTCTCCATTTTCATCCGTTTTCAGCACAGCTGCTACCGCCTGATCCGGAAACAGCACTGTTCCGTTTACCGTTGTAATTGCTCCGCTCGCAATCACCTGATATGTTGCACCAGAAAGTGCTTTCCCTGAGTTTTCTTCCGTCTTTTTTATCTTCAGTGAGCCTGTTTTTCTTGTGTTTTCTGCCTCCAGATGGATCGTCTGCATGCCTTCCTTGTCAATGGAAAATTCCTGCTCCCAGCTTCCTGCATAACCAGCTGGATTCTTTGTCTCCACAACACGGAATTTTCATTTTCACTGTCTGTATCCAGAATTCCCTCCAGCAGATAAGAACCCGTTTTTTTCACCCAGTTCATCTTTTTGAATTCACTCCAGGTGTTGTTTTTCCAGCGGTACACGGTAAATTCTGCACCCGAAATAGCTTCTTTTGTCTCTGCATCCATTTTTTTCACTACAAGATCTCCTACTTCGACAGATGACAGGGAACGTTCGCTGTGTAACCAAATTCCGAAGTATTCCACGGCACAACAGTTATTCCCGTTTCCCGGGATGCTCCATGCCAGTTGTTGTACGTACTGGAAGTATCGTTTACAAAATTATCCGGCCATTTTTTCGGTGCTTTTACTCCGCCGCCAGGACCAGTTACCGCGTCGTTAGTGCCTCCATCATAGAAAATCATCGTCTGGGAATTTCCTTCAAAGGTAACTGTAACCCAGCCTTCCGAATTTTCCGGAGTTGTTCCACCGTCCGGCTCAGAGCCGCGTCTTGCCGACCAGATCGCTTCTGTTCTGGCATCGTAGACGATTCTGGCATCTGCTCCTTCGTCAGATAGATATGTTCTGTCTCATCAGCCAGATAAAAGCCCTGCTTAAAGTCCAGATCTGAAAGTGTAAAATACCCTTTCACATTCAGCGGATTTCCTTTACTGTCGTAATAAGCAAACCGTACCTTGATCCAGAGCAGACCTTTAATATCAATGACCGGCTTATTGTGGTCAATCGCCACGACTACCGCATCCACGTCCTCATACCCTGATGGTACAACCGTGTTCTGCCAGTCTTCCAGCCAGATCCGCATCGTTACATTTTCCCCGTGGCACTCTCCAACATTCGTATATTCCGCATACATTTTTCCTTTTTTCGACTCCAGCGGCGTGAAGGAACGGAGATTACTCCATCCCTTCACATCGGCCGCCGGCCACCATGTGGAACAGCATTTCGAATGGCTCTCTCCGTTTTTGCAGAACAGATTGTCCCAGGTACTTCCATCTGTACTTCCAAAACGGATTTTTGTCTCACTTCCGATCAGCGGGGTAAAATCATATCGGCCGTCAATAACAGAGTCCGATGATACAACTTCTCCGATTCCGGCTTTCGAAAGAGAAGGAAGACTCGTAAGACTCGAAGCCAGAACATCTTCCCGAAAACAAAATCCCAACAACAGCAGAATTCCTGCGAGAAACCAGAAGCTTTTCTTTGCTCTTTTCATTCTTCCCTCCTTTCAGACCGGCCCGCGGCAAGAAACAGGAAGGCTCCTGTCACGGCAATTCCAATGGGGACCGCTGCTAACGGATCGCGCAGACCTGTTTTTGGCGCGCTGTGCCAGATAGAGGGGCCTTCTTCCTGCGGCAGATCTTCTCCTTCGACAGAAAAAATCCATTTTACCCCGCTTTTCCGAAGTGCCCATTCATTTCCAAGTTCTGACGGCACACGGATTGAAAAACAGATTTCTTTCCGTTCATCTGGACTGCATATTCCAAGACTTTTTGCTGCCCATAGTCCCTCACTCTCTAAATCACCTTCATAAATCACGCTGTTTCCCTCTCGTATTTCCAGTTTCACCTTGGAAAGCAGTTCTTTTTCTGTTTCACTGAGTTCTTCCGGAAGTTCCGTCCGCAGAAAAAATTCTGCACGGCTTGCTGTCGTGTTCACCAGTGTGAACGTATCTTCCCATTCATCTCCCGGCATCAGCACTGGAAAGTTCCGAAAGAAATTGTCGGGTGCCAAGATCAGATTCCGCGCTGCTCCTTCGTACGAAACGGTGAGGAAGCTCTGCTGCGAAACCTCCGAAACGGTATTATCCGCCTCGTGGACACACTGTTCAATTTCCAGTTCTTCTCCCCACGGAGCTTCTGCCGTAAAATCCGGCGTCACATTCGCTGCCTGTACGGCCTCCGCCTGGATTTCAACGGACAGCACCTGTCCCTCCGCCTCACTGGTCCACGCAGATGGAATGGTGATTGTACGGAAAAAATCGACAGATTCCTGCTTTCCCAGCACTTTGGATAATAATAATACTCTCCTGCTTTCAGCCAGACGTCCTCGATTCCCCCAAGATCCTCTTCCCCCAGACGGTAATCCTGCGTTTCTTCCGCATCAAACACAGGCTTTACGCGGACATAGCATGGTTCGGCATAATTGGTGATCCGCGGAATTTTTGAAATCACCTGGGAAGGCAGTACAATGCCGTTTTCCGGTCCCTCATACTTCTTTTCTCCATCCCCGTCTTCCTCATATTCCCAGATTCCAATATTTACATCTCCGACAGCTATTTTGTTAATGGTCTCAACACTGCTCCGGTAATATGCATACGTTCCGCTGATTCCCATCAGAAGACTTGCCGCCGCACATCCGATCCTGACGCGTTTTCCTTTCATGTCTGACCACCTCTCTCATAAGCATCCCATGCCTCCCGATAGCCGTGAAATACCATATTCCCCTTCTGGATCTGCACCGATTCCTCATAGACCGAAACCTCAAGTTCTTTCTGTTCCATTTCTTTTGCAACGCGGATTCCGGTAAACAATTCCGTCGTGCTTTCGCCTTCTGAAACCGGTTTTTTGTAATAATAGTAGTCATCTTCTCCTTTTACCCAGTTTTCCGTATCAAGTCCCTCAATCGCTTCAATTGGTTCACTGAATATAAGTGCCGCTCGAATATAGCAGGCAACGGAACCTTCATTTCTGATTTTTACTCTCTTTACCACACTTTTCCCTGGCGGTACGGGCGTCGGTGTCGGAAATTCTTCATCGATAGTACTTGTATTATGTCCGAACACCATACGATTCCAGACACTCTCGTGATCTGTAAAATACGCCGAAGTTCCCGCAGCAGCCAAATGCTGCCGCCATCGTACACCCGGCCGCACCCGCAAGGAAAAACAGCCGTTTCGTCTTTTTCTTCATCTTTTGTCCCCCAGAAAACTGCTTAAATTCCAGGTGCTTCTGTCTGTTCCGGCTCCGACTGCGGTGCCGTTACCTGCCCCTTCTGCCCATTATTCTGATTTACATACTTCTCCCAGGCCTTTGCTGCCCGCTCGGCAGCCGTACTTCCCTCACCGGTATTCAGCGCCTGGATTGCATAATAATTGATCGGAATATCGACCTCTTTTTCATCCAGCTGCCCTTCCACGATATTAGCTGCTGTCACGCTCGTAAATAAAGGATCCGTCGCTTTGCCAGCTGCGAGCACTTCATTGTAGAGATATGTATATACCATCGAATTGTTCTGTTTTTTCTTGTACATCAGCACCCATTTTTTCGAAAGCTGATTCATCGAAAACAGTTCCGTATCGACGGCTGCCCCGCCGTTTAAACGGTTTCCGGATGTATCTGCAACGATCACTTTTGCGATTGGTATGGAAACATCCATATAAACGTAAGAATCATTTTTACCTTTATTTTTGATACGCGGGTCCTTCGGAATCACCTGGGTCGGCACGATATGATTGGTCTTTCCGTCCGGATCTGGTGCGTACGATGGTTCATTTCCTTCGATATCTACTTTTCCCACAACAAACTGGTTCGTCACAGAATCCTTATCCGTCAGATACGCCAGTGTTCCGCCCGCTGCCAGGGCTCCTGTCAGAAGCAGTGATGCTGCCCAGAATACGATTTTCCGCTGTTTTTTCATAGATCAATTCCTCCTGTTTTCCTAAATAATTTTGCTAATTCTTTTTATAACTTGTTTTCCTGCATGATTTTTCTACCGTGCCAAAGCTGCCGGATTGTAAAAAGCATCACCGCTCCCACGGCCAGAAAAAAGAGTGTTCCTCTCTGCCGGAGCCAGACGATACCAAAGCCAAGCCAGGGAAGAGCTACGATCACATTCCCGATCACCTGTTTTTCCAAAACGATGCCTGCATCTTCCTCCGCGTTGGCATCCCCCTTAGTACAGTATCCTTCCTCGCTCTTTTCCACGATCCGGTGTGTCACCACCATATTTCCTCTCCGGTAGGTAATCACATCCCCCGGATTCCATTCCTTCTTCCGTCCATCCACAACCACAACAGATCCCTCGGGATCTCCGGTTCCATGGACCCGGACAGTACGACATAGGCGCAGAAATACTGCATCAGATACCATCCCGCCGCCAGAAAAAGGAGGAAAGAAAGCCCTGCAGCCCCAGTTTTCCTTTTGCTTTCATTTGCTCCCTTCCGTCGATGCGGACATCCAGACTGTCATTTTTGCACGCAAAAAACAGAGGATAGCATTTACCCTCTGTCTCAGAATATCCCTGTTTCATTTTCTCTAAAGTTCTTGTAAAAGTGATTTAAACTTACCATAGTCCGGGCGAAAGCGCAAGCATTGTCTGCCCGTTTAATTCTAAATTTTTTCTAAAGCCTGAAACGCAGAAAATTTTCAGAACTTTTCCCGGATCTTTTTTTCTCCAAACGCAAGCCGCTTTTCCAGCTCCTGCCCATTTTCTGCCCCAAGGATTTTTCGCATTACACTCTCTTCTTCCCGGATTCCTTTTCCGTGAAGTACGCCGTATGCGCCGGCATCACTTCCCGCCGCAAGCACAACGTCCTTTTCAAATGCGAGCTGCAGACCTTTTTTCTGCGTCTCAAAAATCCACGCCAGCGTTTCAGCCGGATATCTGCCGTTCTCCAGAAGATTCGAAACCGTCACAATTGTCGGCACCCAGATTGTTGCATGCTCTGCCATACAGCAGATGCTCTCTTCATTCTGAAAGTTCCCGTGCTCAACCGAGTCCACGCCTGCCTCTGCCGCATCCATCACAGCCTGTGCGCCGTTCACATGCGCCATCACAGAAAGCCCCGCATCATGCGCCGCAGCTGTCATTGCAAAAACCTCTTCCCTGGAAAGCGGCTCACTGGTCACATGCCCCTTTGTCGCGAAATCCAGGATTCCCGTCGTCATGATCTTGATAAAATCTCCGCCCGCACGGCGTACTTCACGCACAAGCGCGCAATACTCTTTCCCGTCTGAAAATGCGCGTCCGACAATTTTTCCATAACGGCCCGCCCTGTGAATCGCAAAAACCGGTGTGCGGTATGTGATCCCGTACTCCGGCGCAAGGCTCCGTGCAAGAACACCCGCCCCGTACGGATCTCCGCCGTCACGCACATAGGAAATCCCTGCCTTCTGATACGCCGCCAGATGTTCCCGGATCAGATCCTCCCGCGGGCCGTTTTCATGCGCTGCCGCCGCCTTTTTGTAATCCACACCGTCCATAAAAATATGGGCATGGCATTCTGCTGTCACCATTTTTGTTTACCGCCTTATCTCCGATTCCACCACAGCTTCTCTGCGGCCCATTTTCCAGTTCTGCTCCGAGAGATACAGATGATATCCACAGCCGTTTTCTACTCGCCAGTCATAGTAACTCTTCTGTGGCACGCCGTACTGCTCAAGGATACTCATGATCGTGCCTCCGTGCACCACCATCGCCACGTTACGGTAATGGCGGCGGATACACGTATCCACCATCTTGTCAAAGCCGGCGATGCAGCGGTCCTTGAACTGCTGCGGCTCTCACCGCCCGGAAAGGCAAGCGTCGCCATGGAATCAATCCACTCCTGGTATTTCGGATTATCTTTTAATTCCTGATAATTTTTGTTCTCAAACTCACCAAAATTGCACTCTGCAAATTCCGGGATTTTGACCTGTTTGGCATACGGATACAGAATGTCTGCCGTTTCCAGACACCGTTTCAGCGGGCTGACGAACAGAAGCTCAACGGTATCCATCGTCCGCTGTTCCAGCTCTTTTTTCCCTTCCTCACACAGTGTTCATCCGTCACGCCGATATACCGTCCTAATGTATTGCCATAGGTTTTTCCATGGCGGATCATTGCAATTTTAATCATGTTTTTCCTCACCTTTCAGCAGGATTCCGATTCCGCACACCACACGGGTTACCGAATCAGCCTTTGCTGCCAGCTCCGTACAGATGCGCCCCGTCTTTTCCCGCCATTTCCGGTCGAAGGGTTCGATCGGAACCACTCCGTAACCGAGTTCATTCGTAACAATGCAGATTTCCGGATTTTTCTGCAGCAGTCTTCCAGTTCTGCTTCCGGTGCAGTCCCGGTCTCCTCTTCCAGAAGGAGCCATCTGCGGACCAGTTCCTGAAAATCATATACGCCGGAACATGCCGACAGCTCCTCTTTCGAAACTGCTGCCCCATCGGCCCATCCTGTTTCTTTTCCGGTCATCTTCTTTGCAAAGTCAAGCTTTCCCTGAAAAGCCCCTCCAATTACTAATTTCATTTCCAGTTCTCCATTCCAAGAGAAAGTACCACAAGAGACAGGAGCTGTGCCAGCTCACAGAGCGAAAGGAAATAGCCTGCGAGATCTCCTGTAATTCCTCCAAAATACTTACTGCTTTTCCATTTATAATAACAGAATACCAGTGCCGATACAACCAGTACATCCAGTGCCGCCCAGACGCAGAACGAAGCTGAGAGCGCCGTCACGGCAAAAATCGTCACAACAAGCACCGCCGCCGTTCTTTTTTTCTCTGCGCTCATGCCAAACGCTGCCGCTGTTCCTTTCGGATTGGCATTTGGAAAAACGCGATCGAAAGACCGCTGAACGATCTCGAAACTGCGAAGCCAAATGCATACGCCGGAAAAATCTTCCAGACAAGTTCTCCGGCTGCGCCCGCGTACAGTACAAAATACAGACATCCCATAATAATCGCAAATGCTCCGGCGTGCGGGTCTTTTAAGATTTCCAGTCGGCGCTGTTTTTCTCTCCAGGAACTTAACGCATCCATCGTATCCAGATAGCCGTCGAGGTGAATGCCGCCCGTCACCAGAACCGGAACTGCCGTCAGCACTGCAGCCCGCAGCATGCTTCCCGCGCCAATCTGCTGCAGCAGCCAGAAAAGCACCGCCGAAACTGCACCGACAGCCAGTCCGACCCACGGAAAGAAACACAACGCATATTTCATGTTCTCTTTTTCCCAGTCTGCCGGCGGCATCGGGATTTTCGAGTACATGGCAAACGCCACTTTAAAATTATTCCATATCGTTTTCATCTTATTCTTTTTTTATTCTGACGGGAATCCCATACACAACCTCGGTCACACAGTCCGCCATCTCTGCCAGACGTACATTAATGTTTCCCAGGATCCGCTGGTATTCCATCGTCTCCTCCTCATATCGGTATCCGTCCGAAAAAATTTCATTCGTCACCAGAACCAGATTCCGCGCCTGATTGGCCAGACGGGAAACGCCCGCAAGAATTTCCTCCTCCGTCCGCGCTTTTCCCGCCCCGGATGGATCAAATATTTCATTTGCCGTGAGATTCGACATACATTCGAGCAGCACATCGCTTCCCGGTTCCAGCTCCACTTCTTTTAAATTCGTATAACACTCAATCGTCGAAAACTTCTTTGCCGCGCGCATCTTCCGGTGGCGTGCAATACGCGCCTGCCCTTCCGCACCGAACGGCTGCATCGTTGCGATATAAACCCTCCGTGTTCCGCCAAAATCCAGAATACACTGCTCCGCATACGCCGATTTTCCGCTGCCGCTGCCGCCTGTAACCAGATGTATCATCGTTTCACCTGCCTTTTTTAAGTCAGCGGCACATACGTTTCGATCTGTGCCTCGTCAAATGTCGCCATGCCGCGGTATACGGCATTTGCCTGATCCAGAATCGGGAAAAGCATGATGGCGCCCGTTCCCTCGCCCAGACACATATCGCAGTGCAGGAAGGCTTCTTTTCCAAGCTCTGCAAGCAGCAGATGCGCCGCCGGCTCCTTCGATACGTGCGAAGCGATCATATAGTCCTTTGCGAACGGTGCAATCCGTGCAGCAAGAAGCGCTGCCACACAGGAAATAAAGCCGTCCATCACAACCGGAACGCCATGTGCAGCCCCTGCAAGAAAGACACCCGCCATGCCGGCAATGTCAAAACCGCCGACCTTTGCCAGCACATCGATGGGATCGGACGGATCCGGCTGATTGATGGCAATTGCTTTTTCAATCGCTGCAATTTTCCGCGCAAGACCTTCACTCGAAAGCCCGGCGCCCCGTCCCGTCAGTTCCGGAACCGGCTGATTCAGGAAAACGGCTGCCATTGCACTGCTCGTCGTCGTATTTCCAATGCCCATCTCACCGGTTGCCATCAGCTGATAGCCCGCCGCAATTTTTTCTTCCGCCACGGCGATTCCTGTTTCAAGCGCACGAACGGCCTCTTCCCTTGTCATCGCCGGACCTTTTGCCATATTTTTTGTTCCATACGCAACTTTATACCGCGGAACCTTCGTATCGCGCGCCATTCCGATATCAATCGGAAACAGATCCGCATGCGCACCGCGGCAGAGAATGGCTGCTGTCGCCTTCTCCTGCAGAAAATTTTCCGCAACTGTCGCTGTCACTTCCTGACCGCTCTGCGTCACGTTTTCTTCCACAACGCCATTGTCCGCACAGAACGTCAGAAGTGCTCTTTTTTCAATCGAAATCTTCTCTTTTCCGGTGATTCCGGCAATCTGGATGAGCACGTCCTCCAGCTTTCCGAGGCTGTGGAGCGGCTTTGCAATGCCGTCCCAGTGAGCCTTGGCACGATCCATCGCCTCTTTCGAAAGCGGATGGATCTGTCCGATTGTTTCCTGTAATGTCATCTTTTGTTCGCCCTTCTTTCGATATGACGTCCGATCAGCTCTGTTTTTTCACCCAGTTCACAAAGAAAATATGGGAATCTTCCCGCGCTGTTCCGCTGGAAGTTGTCCATTTATAGGTGTATGTATATGTCACACATTTTTCTTTATCCATATTCAGATTTTCAAATGCTTTCGGAGTCATGAAATATAGATAATCAAAATCATCTCTCGTATCGCCAAAGCCCGGGATCACACGTTTTGTGCCGTTCTTCAGATATGCATCCATGATCGACCGGGATTCATCCACTGCACCGTAGGCTCCATTATTTTTCAGCTGATTGATGATCGAACTGCTCTGCTCCGCAATTCCCGTCAGATAGTTTGTCAGACTTCCGTTCCGCGCCGGTTCAAACTGCTGCTGTTTATAAATCGCTGTGCGGAGCGAAATATTCTGTGCCGCCATCCGGTTCCGGATGACCATCGCAACTGCCGTCATACCGGTTTTTCTCTGGACACCCGCCTCCGCACTGCAGATAGCCGCAAAGAAATCACGGTCACTCACAGACGGATCCGTGTAATACTGATGCTCCATCGTATAATATTTTCCGCTTACGCTGTCCTTTGCACGCACATACTGGCTCGAGCGAGAATGCACACTCCGTTTTCGTCAAAGCTGTAGTACCAGTTGCTGCTGTTCTTTTTCAGCAGAGCGTAATACGATTTTACCATCTTTCCGTCGCTTCCAAAGTAATACCAGCCCGTCTGCGGATCACCGCTTACCATCCGTTTCTGTGCATTGAGCCACTGGTTCTTTGCCATGCCTCCCCAGTCTTTAAAGTAATAGGAAGCGCCGTTAATAGTCCGCTCTCCCGTCACCATCACGCCGTTGGCATCGGCATAGTAACTGTTGTTTAAATGCGTAAAGAAGGTATTGCGGTACATCGCACCATTTTCCCGGAAGTAATACCACTGGTTCTCTTTCGAAAGCCAGCCCGTCACCATCTTTCCATCCGCATCGGCATAATACGTTTCACCGCCAAGCTGGAAAAAGGTACACGGTACATGCCGCCCCAGCCCCGGAAATAATAATACGTACCATTGATTTTCTGCCAGCCGGTTACCATCTTTCCATCTGCATTCACACGATATGTATTGTTGTCATATTCAAAAAGCGGTCAAAATACTGCTCTCCGGTTTCATCAAAATAGTAATATGTACTGCCCTGCTGCAGCCAGCCGACGGTCAGTTTTCCATCTGCAGCCGCATGGCATACACTCGTTCCGTTTTTGATGAATGCATTCTGATACATGCCGCCCCAGTCCTTGAAATAGTACCAGTCACCGTCGATCTGTTTTTTTCCGACAGCCATCTTTCCGTTCTCATCGGCATAGTAAAGTGCACTTCCTGTCGGTGCTTTGAAAAAGGTGCTGCGGTACATGCCGCCCCAGCTTCGGAAATAATACCAGGTTCCATCCTGCAGCAGCCAGCCGGTCGTCATCTTTCCATCCGTATCAACATGATAAATATTATTTTTATGCGTCAGAAAGGTATTTCGTGCCATGCCGCCCCAGCTTCGGAAGTAATACCAGATCCCGTCAATCTGTTCGAACCCGGATGCCATTTTTCCATCCGCATCAACATAATACGTATTCTTGTCATACTCAAAAAATGATTCCGGTACATCGCGCCCTGATCATCAAAATAATAATACACATCATCGATCAGTTTCCATCCGGTCGCCATTTTTCCGTCCGCATCAGAATAATACGGTACATTTTTCACGGTGTAAAAGGCATCCCGGTAAACACCGCCCCAGCTTTGGAAATAATACCAGGATCCATCAAGTTTTTTCCAGCCGACCGCCATTTTTCCGTCATTATTCAGGTAGTAACGGTTCTTGTCGTACTCTCTCCAGGCTCCTTTGACAATGGTACCATCCGGATCCTTAAAATACCAGATCCCGTTCTCATTCACCCATGGGTAATAGCTTCCAGCCTGCACGGATACCGCCGTCTCTTCGGGCTTTCCGCTCTGTACTTCTGCCGCCGGAAGATCCGAGGCGGCATTTTCCGCTGTCGAATCCGGCGTCTCCGTTTCTGTCATCTCCGGCGTATTTTCGTCTGTGGTTTCCGCCTCCGATGTTTCTTCTGTTTCTTCCTTTGTAACAGCAGAAGCCTCATTTACCAGACTCTGCTCTGTGCCTGCTCCAAATACGTTCGCAGCACTGACAGCGGTTGTCACGCAAGCTGCCGCCAGTACTCCCCTGATTACTTTATTTTTCATTATTTATTCTTCTCTCCCTGCAAAAACAGGCAAAGCCTGCTGTGTGCTCTGCCTGTTTTTAAATTCTGTTCCTGCTTTATCTTATTTCAAAAACGCCCGAACAGTCTCCGGCATCTGATCTACATCACACTCTGTCGTATGAAGCACCGGTGCAGTACGGATTTCTTCGATCGCACGCGGAATCTCGGTATTGGCAAGTGCAGACAGCTTGTCTACCTGCTCCAGTACCGGAAGGGTGTCATACTCCGGTGCAATCGCTGCAAGAACGCTGCTTGTAAATTTATACGGGCTTGCGGTAGATGCGATGACGGTCTTGGTTTCGTCATAGGTTTCCTCGCGGTATTTTCCGTATACAGCCGCTGCAACCGCGGTATGGGTATCAATCACATATCCGGTATCGCTGTACAGTTTTGCAATCGCGTCTGCTGTCTCCTGTTCGGATGCATAATTGCCGTAGAAGTCTGCCAGCTCTTTTTTCATCGCATCGGTGATCTCATATTTTCCGTCCTTTGCAAGATCCTGCATCAGCTCGCGGTCTGCTGCTTCGCTGTTTCCGGCGATGCGGTAGATCAGACGCTCCAGATTGCTCGAGATCAGGATATCCATGGACGGTGATGTTGTCAGAATAAAGTCTCTGTTTCTGTCGTAAACGCCGGTGCGGAAGAAGTCAAACAGAACTTTGTTCTCATTGGAAGCGCAGATCAGTTTTGCGATCGGCAGTCCCATCTGTTTTGCATAGAATGCAGCGAGAATATTTCCGAAGTTTCCGGTCGGAACGGTTACATTGATCTTTTCTCCGTCTGCAATCTCTCCGTTTTTCACCAGGTTTGCGTAAGCATATACGTAGTAGACGACCTGCGGAACGAGTCTTCCGATGTTGATCGAGTTTGCAGAGCTGAACTGGAAGCCTTTATCTGCCAGCTCTTTTCCAAGCTCTTTGTCGTTAAACATTTTCTTCACGCCGGTCTGTGCGTCGTCGAAGTTTCCGTGGATGGCTACAACGTGGGTGTTCTTGCCCTTCTGTGTTACCATCTGTTTTTCCTGAATCGGGCTTACGCCGTTCTTCGGGTAAAATACAATAATTCTGGTACCCGGCACATCTGCAAAGCCTGCCATTGCTGCTTTTCCGGTATCTCCCGATGTAGCAGTTAAGATGACGATCTCATTTTTCACGCCGTTTTTCTTTGCGGCGGTCGTCATCAGATGCGGCAGAATGGAAAGTGCCATGTCCTTGAACGCGATCGTTGCGCCGTGGAACAGCTCCAGATAGTAAACACCGTCTGCTTTTGTCAGCGGTGCAATTTCCTCTGTGTCAAATTTCGCATCGTATGCGTTTGCAATACAGTTTTTCAGTTCATCTTCTGTAAAGTCGGTAAGAAAACGGCTCATTACCTCGTATGCTACTTCCTGATAGCTCATAGCCGCAAGTTTTCCATGGGAACATCCAGTGCTGGAATGGAGGTCGGTACAAATAATCCGCCGTCGTCGGACAGACCCTTTAAGATTGCCTGGGATGCAGTTACGGTTTCTCCATTGCCTCTGGTACTTTTGTATAATACTTCCATGCTCTTTCTCTCCTTCACTTTGACTCCCGCAGAGCCTCTCTAACTCCCGGCCGGATACGTTTCAGATTAGTTTTACCTGTACGCTTCCTCTTATTATAATGGATGAAGTATGAAAAACAACAAAAATATACAAAAAATGACTGTGCACAAAAATGCACAGCCATTTTCCACCATTCTGCCAAAATATTTTTTGTCAGAATGTATGATTTAATTTTCGTCGGACTCCTCCGTTTTTGCTTCGCCGTCTTCTAACGCCGGAGCTTCCCTTTCTGTCTCCTCGAGTGCGAGTGCCTCTTCCTCTTTTTCCGCATTCTCTGCGATTTTATCTTCCGCCCAGGTCACAAACGCTGCCGCGTCTCCGATTTCAAAGCGTTTCTTATCGAGAAAGGTGCTTCTGCCTCCGATGGTGATGCGGATAAAGTTGTCAAACTCCGTCACCTTTGTCAGCTCTTCGAGCGGAATATCAGTGCTTCTGCCCTCTTTTTCGTATGTCATTGTGAGCACCTGCTCAGTAAAACGAAGGGTACGTTCTCCAAGGAGTCCTCTCTTTTTGCATTTTTTCATCTGTGAACGTGCCATCAGATTCGGCAGAAACGTACACAGAAGTGCCATCAGAATGGAGATTCCAAGATTGAAGAAGTCTCCCGGCATGATAAATCCCCGCGCTGCTGCACCGTAGATCATAAAAGCGATCGCAGCCACAACAGCAATCCCTGTAATGATCCGCAGTACCAGACGTACTTTTTTATCTCGGTGCCGTAAATCTCCACAAACATTCCTTTGGTGTATTCAATTTTGTTTTTAAACAGCATATGCTCTCTCTTTTCTTATCGGTTGTTGATTGCAGTTACCAGCGCGTCGATGGAAGCACGGATGATATCCGGATCTACGCCTGCGCCCCAGGAAAGGATTCCGTCCGGCTTTTTGATGCCGACGTAGCAATTGCCTGTGCACTTGAGCTCTGCTCCAGCGCGTGCTCCGTGTAGCTGACCAGATCATACTGCAGATTGTACTGCTGTTTCAGCGCGTTGCTGACAGCATTCAGACGGCCGTTTCCTTCTGCATATGCAGTTGCATACTCACCGCCCTCGTAATTGGAGGTAACCTGTGCTTCAATTCTGCCTCATCGAGCTGTTTAAAGTGAACGCCGTTGATGTTGTACGGTGTCGTTACGTTCTCGAAGGTATCTTTAAAGAGTTCAAAGATCTCATCCGGACGCAGCTCTTTATGCAGATGATCGGAAACGGATTTTGCGGTATAGCTCATAGCCTCGCGCATCTTCGCCGGCAGATTCAGGCCGTATTTCGTCTCCAGAATATAGCCGACACCGCCCTTTCCAGACTGGCTGTTGATGCGGATGACGTCTGCATCGTAGTTTCTTCCGATATCGTCGGATCGATCGGCAGATACGGAACGGTCCAGGTATCCGGTGCTTTCTCCTCGATCCAGTGCATGCCTTTTGCGATCGCATCCTGATGGGAACCGGAGAAGGCTGCAAATACGAGAGATCCGCAGTACGGGCTTCTCGGGTTGATGCTCATACCGGTGAAGGATTCAAATGCATGGCAGAGTTTCGGCATATCGGAGAAGTCAAGCTCCGGATCGACGCCCTGCATGTACATGTTCATGCCGACCGTGATAATATCCACGTTTCCGGTTCTCTCGCCGTTTCCGAACAGCGTTCCCTCGATACGGTCTGCTCCGGCAAGGATACCCATCTCTGCATCGGAAACGCCGCAGCCGCGGTCATTGTGCGGATGAAGGGAAAGAACGACATTATCGCGGTATTTCAGGTTTTTGCTCATGTATTCCACCTGGCTTGCATAAACGTGCGGCATGGAAAGCTCACGGTGCTCGGCAGGTTGATGATGGCTTTGCGGTCTGCAGTCGGCTGCCATACGTCGAGAACGGCGTTGCACACCTCAAGCGCATATTCCGGCTCGGTTCCGGTAAAGCTCTCCGGGCTGTACTCGAAGCGGTATTTCTCGCCGGCCTCTTCTGTCAGCTCTTTTAAGAGCTTCGCTCCCTCAACGGCGATTTTCAGGATGTCTTCTTTCGACTTTTTGAAGACCTGCTGACGCTGTGCATAGGAAGTGGAATTGTAAACGTGAACGATAGCATTCTTGCAGCCCTTTAATGCCTTGAAGGTCTTGCGGATGATATGCTCTCTCGCCTGGGTCAAAACCTGAACGGTTACGTCTTCCGGGATCAGATCCTGCTCGATCAGGGTGCGGAGAAACTCATATTCGGTCTCGGATGCTGCCGGGAAGCCAACCTCGATCTCTTTGAAACCAACTTCCACAAGAAGTTTGAAGAACTCTACCTTCTGTTCCAGGCTCATCGGAATGACAAGCGCCTGGTTTCCGTCACGCAAGTCAACGCTGCACCATACCGGTGCTTTCTCGATGCTGTCTTTTTTTGCCCAGTCCATGCACGGAACCGGCGGCATATAGTACTGTTTCTGATACTTCTTTACATTCATCATGATTTTCTCCTCTCAGAAAGTGAAATATAATTTATTCTGCCGACATAAATTCGGGATGAAAGCATAAAAAAATCTCTCATCTTCTGTGTCGGCTTCTGACACAAGAGACGAAAGACTTGCTATCTTACGCGGTACCACTCCTGTTTTACAGAGATTTTCTCTGTACACTCTGCGGATACGGATGAAACATCTGCATATCCTGCCCCTCTAACGGTGGGTTTCCGTCTGCACCTACTCTTTTTATTCTAAATTTGGGAGCAGCGGCTCTGAGGTCAGTTCCACGGAATTCGTCTGCTGTTTCGCATCACCCAACAGCTTTCTGGATTCGGAAGCTCCATGTAGTATTCCTCTTCTTTGCCTTTTTCCTAACTTGGCTCTTATGTTACCATTTTTCTCCATCTCTGTCAAGCGCAAAACGCAGGATTCCGTAAAAATACACCCGCCGGAAAGGAGGCTCCGGCGGGTGCTCTAATACATGATTTCGTTGTTTTATTTGTTGTACTCTTCCAGGTATTTCTGGTAATCCTCTACCTGTTTTCCGTGGATTTCCTTGAGCTCATCCAGTGTAGTCGGAACAGCCAGTCCTAAGTTGTCCAGCCAGTCTTTCCAGATCCACAGAGTCTCACATGCCGGCTCTGCAACGTCGCCCGGGATACGGTAAATTCCGTTGTCTCCGGATGCATAGAACATAACGCCAGGATCTACGCTGTTGTAGTAGTCAACCATGTTGGTGTATTTCTTCATATACGGAGAAACATCCACCAGAAGGCCTGCGTCTACCCATTTCGTATAGTCAGCTTCCATGTTCCACCACCAGATGATGTCCGGTCGCTGTGTCTCATCGCCCATCAGAAGGGAAATTTTGGATGTTGCATCCGACCAGCCCGGCAGTGCAATGATATCGATATCCAGGTTGCAGCGGTCCTCCATCCATTTCTGCATTTCGCTCTCTCCTTTCCTTCCGGCGATATAATGCATTATTTTGCACCATTATTTTTTAATGTGTGATATTAACAAGGTTTTTATTCTTGCGTTTTTGTTCAGTTTAGTTTTCCTTAAATGCACCATTTTGCATTACTAATTAGTGTTTTTCTACATGGCATTTATGCACGAATTTGAATCATTGCAAAAAGGGAGCCGGAAACGCCCCGGCAGACGGTTTTTCTTCTCGTCCGCCGGGGCGTCCCTGGCTTTCTTTCTTTGTTCACTTTTTCCTGTTTTTTCTATTTCTTTCTATCCCTGACGCTTGCACGAGGAACGGCGCACCACAACCTCCCCCGAAACGAGAATCCGCTCTTTCGGCGCTTCCGGGTGCTCCTCCCGCCATAAAAATTCATGCACCATACGGCGGCCAAGCCACTTCGTATCGACATGAACGGTTGAGAAGAACGGATACAGCATCCGGTCCTCATCATCATCAAATCCGGTCAGTGCCACATCCTCCGGCACGCGCACGCCGATTTTCCGGAAGGATTCTGTCAGTCTTTTGGCGATCATATCGTTGCCGCAGACAATCGCTTCCGGCAGTGTATCGTAGCTCGCCACAATCTTGTCAAAATTTTCCGGGTAATAAAAATGATCGCTCTCCATATTGGGGCGCACAAGCTCCTCCTCGAGCGGAATGCCCGCCTGTTCCATCGCTGCAAGGAAACCGACATACCGGTCATGCATCGACTCATACGTGCTGCTGTGCTCACTTAGGAAACCGATCCGCGTCATGCCCTGCCCGATCAGATGGGACGTCAGAAGACTCACCGGCTGCACACCGTCCACACGCACGATATCGCCCATCGGCCGCTGTTCGATACCGCAGTAATGGTCGAGCTGAAAAATGCGGTATCCCAGATTTACCAGTTTCTGCATATATTCCGGCGGCAGCATTTTAATGCAGAAGATCGCATCGATATTTTCATTCAGGCCGAGCGGCAGAATGCCGTTCTCCTCCTCCCGCTCCGTCACGACCGCAACGCGCGTCTGACAGTTATTGAGGCTCGCCTCCTCGGAGATGCCGCTCACGACACGGTCCCAATAAACAGCGGCATCCCGCGTACGCAGAACCATAATATTGTAATGCTTCTCCTGCGGTGCCCGAACTTCTTCCACATATACATTTTCGCCCAGATAGCCATTTCTTTTCGCCATCCGAAGAACTCTCTCCCGCGTCACCGGAGCTACCTTCGGATCATCCTTTAATGCCATGCAACCGTATTCCGGGACAATCCCAGCTCCTTTGCCATACTCTGTATCGTTACTTTCCCCATAACTTCCTCCCTGTTTTTTCTGCGCAATTCATTTTTCTTCCGCACACGTCTTTGTCCGTAAGAAAAAAAGTGCCGTAAAACGACACTCTTACCGATCGGGGCAACAGGATTTGAACCTGCGACCTCACGGCCCCCAGCCGTGCGCGCTACCAAGCTACGCCATACCCCGTAATCATGTTTTCATTATACCAGCGAACTTCTGAAAAATCAATGTTATTTTTCCCTCTCCCGTTTCATTACATTCATTTCTTTATTTCGTGTCATATTCTCTTTTATTTTACTATATTGTCACTTTTTCTTTCTGAATATGTAATTTTTCGACGTTTTCCACGTATCATAAGTGAAAGGGGAAAATCGTATGCCATACAAACTTTCACCTCTGGCATGCCCGTCTGCAAAGACTATGTAAAAACTGAATAAAAGGAGACATCGTAATGGAAACTGAAATTTACTTTCTACTACACTCTTTAGGAATTGGTGCAAAATACCGCGGATTTCGCTATCTCGCCTATGGTATCGCTTTATGCATGGAAGACGAAGATTATCTCCTTCGGGTCAGCAAAACGCTGTACCCAAAGATCGCGCAAACGTTTCAGGTATCGTCCTCCTGCGTCGAACGAGACATCCGCACCGCTATTTCCGTCTGCTGGACCCGCGGAAACCGTGATCTGCTCTTTTCGCTTTCTGTGCATCCGGTTCTGACAAAACCGACCAATTCCGAATTTTTTGATATTTTAAGTTCTTATATCAAATACTACCGTGCTTTTCCTGCCTGTCGTCAGGAGGCATAAAAAAAACGAATACAGAAAAGATAACACTTCCGCGCCCTATCATATTGGGGGATATGCATGGCGCGGAAGTGTTTTTTCTATGATAAAACGATAGAACGAAAAAAGGAGACTGCCCGCAAAGGCAGCCTCCCGATATGGATCATTTGACAGCAAACCGATTAGTTGTTGATCAGTTTGTCCTCGTTGCTCCAGCTGTACAGTTTTCTGACTTCTTCTCCGACTTTCTCTGACGGATGCTCTGCAGCTTTTCTTCTCATTGCACGGAAGTGAGCCTGTCCGCCTGCTGGGGACATATCCAGAAGGAAGTCTTTTGCGAAAGTACCATCCTGGATATCGGAAAGGATCTTCTTCATGGTCTTCTTGGTTTCTTCTGTGATGATCTTCGGTCCGGTGATGTAATCGCCGTACTCGGCTGTGTTGGAGATGGAGTATCTCATTCCGGAGAATCCCGACTGATAGATCAGGTCTACGATCAGTTTCATCTCATGGATGCACTCGAAGTATGCGTTTCTTGGGTCGTATCCAGCCTCGCACAGAGTCTCAAATCCAGCCTGCATCAGGCGCATACACCGCCGCAGAGAACTGCCTGCTCACCGAACAGGTCTGTTTCGGTCTCAGTTCTGAAGGTTGTCTCCAGAAGACCAGCTCTTGCTCCGCCGATTCCAAGGCCGTAAGCCAGTGCTCTGTCCAGAGCTTTTCCGGTGTAATCCTGCTCAACAGCAACCAGGCAAGGAGTTCCTTTGCCAGCCTGATACTCGCTTCTTACTGTGTGGCCAGGTGCTTTCGGAGCGATCATAGCTACATCTACGTTCTTCGGAGGTACGATCTGTCCGAAGTGGATAGCGAAACCATGAGCGAACATCAGCATGTTGCCCTCTTCCAGGTTTGGCTCGATATCTTTTTTGTACATTGCAGCCTGTTTCTCATCGTTGATCAGGATCATGATGATATCAGCCTGTTTTGCAGCCTCAGCAGCGGTGTATACTTTGAATCCCTGTGCCTCTGCTTTTGCCCAGGATTTGCTGCCTTCATAAAGTCCAATAATAACATCACAGCCGGAATCTTTCAGGTTCAGTGCATGAGCATGTCCCTGGCTTCCGTAGCCGATAATTGCGATTTTTTTGCCTTCCAGTAAAGAGAGATTACAATCTTCCTGATAAAAAAGTCTTGCTGCCATTTTATTTTCCTCCATAATATATAGAATGTCTTGACCGGCGGCAGGTCGGCCAATTTATACAGCGAAAAGCATTTCTGCCTTTTGCTGTTTGTCAGGGAAATGAACTTTTCTATACAAAAATTTCATTCCTCTAGCAAACGTATGTAATGTGATCTGCGTTAATCGAGGTAACGCACATCGTGGGCTCCTCTGGAGAGTCCTGTCACTCCTGTTCTGGCCAGTTCCAGGATTTCGTATCCCTGTACCAGATTCAGGAACCCTTCGAGCTTTGACTGGTTTCCGGTCAGCTCTACAATCAGGCTTTCCTGTCCCACATCCACGATTCTTCCACGGAAGACATCGGAGATGGCGATGACATTGCGGCGTTCATTTTCATTCACACGGATTTTGACCAGCATCAGCTCTCGTCTGACACTCTCGTCCGGCTTCAGCTCTTTGATATCCCGCACATCGACAAGTTTTGCCAGCTGTTTTTTGATCTGCTCCAGAATCATTTCATCACTGCAGTACAGAACAACAGTCATTCTTGTGTATCGCGGGTCTGCTGTCACACCGGCGGTGATCGTCTCGATATTGTATCCGCGTCGGCTGAAAAGACCAGCTACTCTGCTTAAAAGTCCCGGCGTATTATCCACCAGCAGGGATAATGTTCTTTTCTGTTCCATAAACACCAACTTTCCTCCATCCGCAGGCGCCGCGGATTTTCAGCAATTTCTTACAACTTCCAACGCCTTATCCAATATATTAGCAACTTATCCTCACTTTGTCAACAAAAATTTTACCAAATTATTCTTTTGAGCAAAAATCTTTTGCCTCCTGTGGTTCCCATTTGCATACCTTCCGGTCATACGTAAGGATGCCGTTCGACTCCTCCTCGACATCGGTAAGCTGTGTGTAGACTGCTGCGGCAAGTCCCTGTTCTGTGAGTTCTCTTATCTTTTCTGCCAGTGCATTCATCGCTTTCTGGTACTGTGTCTGGTTCTGGTACGTGCGGTAGCCGAACGATTTTTCGGAGTAGAGATGCTCCTGTACCGGATACGTATAGCCGCCGTATTCAGAAAAAGCAAACGCGCGCTCCTCCGGTTTTACTTTTAACGGACGAAAGTAATTGTGAAGGCTCTTGATGTCCCCGCTCCCTGATCGTACCAGCCGCTCGCGTGGTCGATCTGCCGCGTCGGATCGAGAGCGCGCACCATTTCTGTCATCTCCCTGGCATCAAACTGTCCCCATCCCTCGTTGAACAGAACCCAGAGCGACACGCACGGTGCATTGTAAAGCTGATGAACCGTCTCGCGGCACTCCCGCTTCCACCACTCTCTTCCCGTTTTTGAGGTCCGCGAAAAGAGCGGATAACAGTTATCCCTGAATTCCGTTGTCACAAACGGCAGTACGGTCGGAAGGTACAAAGGGAACGTCTGAATCGACCGGCCGCCGCCGTTGATCATATCCTGCCACACCAGCATACCGATATGGTCGCAGTGGGAATACCATCTTGCGCACTCAACTTTCAGGTGTTTCCGGATCATATTGAAACCGAGGCGTTTGGCCGTCTTAATGTCATAAACCATCGCCTCATCGGACGGCGGCGTGTAGAAGCTTTCCGGCCAATAACCCTGGTCGAGGACACCGTTCTGGAAATACGGCTTTCCGTTTAAGAGAAGACGCGTGATTCCTTTCTCATCTTTTCCAATGCCGAATTTGCGCATGCCGAAATAACTCTCGATGCGGTCTTCTCCCGCTTCAATGGAAACCCCATAGAGATGCGGATGTTCCGGGCTCCAGCCTGCAAAATTACCGAGAATCAGCTCCGCCTCGTTTTCTCTCGTCTCCCGGACGCAGATCACCTTCGCATCCGGCGCTTCGCTCTCCCGCACCGTAATTTTTTTCGTCAGTCCCGCATCCGGTCCGTTGAGGAAAACCCGTACTTTTACGCTCGCCGTATCATATTCCGGCGTGATCACGATGCGTTCCAGATACGTCTCCGGCACCCATTCCATCCAGACGCTCTGCCAGATGCCGCTCTGCGCGGTGTAAAACATGCCGCCCGGGGTAAGGCTCTGCTTTCCGCGGCCCTTCCAGTCCGTGTCCGTCTCATCGCGCACCTTGACGGCAAGCTCGTTCTCTCCCGTTTTGAGATACGGCGTAAGATCCACTGAAAAAGAAAGATACCCGCCGAGATGGCCTCCGGCACGCTTTCCGTTGCAGTAAATTACCGCATCCTGATCCACGGCGCCGAACTGCAGCAGCAGCCGTTTTCCGGCAGGAATTTTGGGAAGCTGAATCGTGCGGAAGTACCACAGATATTCTTTTGGAAGCAGCTGCCGCTTCACGCCGGACGCATCGCACTCCGGGGAAAACGGAACGAGAATTTTTCCGTCCCGCTGTTTTGGCATTTTCTGCGTTTCCGTGAACGCATACTCCCACCATCCGTTCAGATTTGTCCAGTTTTCCCGGCGCATCTGCGGACGCGGATATTCCGGAAACGGGAGCTCTTCTTCCGGATTTTTCCCAAATTCCGTAGAAAGGCGGAATTTTTTTCCTTCCTTTTTTCCAATCTGTAATGCTTTGACCGCATTTTTGAAGTCCATTCTTTTCCCTCTTTTTCTGATTTTTATGATTGATAAAAGCGTGCCCGGACAAAATCCCGGACACGCTTTTGGTGTACTGAAAATCAAAGCGGATATTCGCAATCCGGTTAGATAAACGCCAGCGTTTTCATCAGATACAGCCAGAACGTCAGCGTAAAGGCACTGCCGCACGTTGTGAGCATAACGGTGTTTGCCGTCAGACTTCCCTCATGACCCATATTTTTCGCCATGATAAAACTGCTCACCGTCGTTGCGGAACCCAGCATCACAAGGATTGCCACCAATTTTCCTGACGGAAGCCAAGTATCACGGCGATCGGCAGAAAGACAGCTGCAAGACCGACCAGCTTAATCGCAGCTGCAGCAATCGACGGCCGGATATTCTTTGCCGCGCTCTTTGCCTCAAACGACGCACCCATCGCAATCAGGCCGAGCGGCGTTGCAAGTACCGCAATATTCTGCACCGTTTTCTGCAGAATCACCGGCTTTGGAATGCGAAGCACCGACCAGAGAAGTCCTGCAGCGATCCCGAGGATAATCGGGTTTGTCACGATATTTTTCGCCGTCTTTTTCACAAAATCTGCCGTGATCTCCTCCCGTTCCGGACCGAATACCGCAAGAACGACAACCGCCATGATATTATACAGCGGCACACTGCTGATGATCATCAGCGGCGCCATGCCGGAATTTCCGTAGATATTCTGGATAAAGGCAATACCAAGGATCGCCGCACTGCTCCGGTACGCCGCCTGGATAAATTCGCCTCTTGCACTTCTCTCTTTTAAGAGATGGGAAAGTCCCCATACCGCAAGAATTGAGAGCAGTGTTGCAAAGAAGCAGAACAGAACGAATTTGATATCCCACACAGCGGAGAAATCAGAATCCGACAGGTCCTGGAACAGCAGCACCGGGAGTGCGATTTTAAACACAAATTTGTTCATTTTGCTTGTGAACGATTCGTCCAGAATACCAACCTTTCGAAAGAAAAGTCCCAAAATCATTGTCAGGAAGATCGGCATCGTCGCGTTCAGGCTGAAGATCAGATTACTCATACCAGTGTTTTTCCTGCCAGTACATTTTTATAATCTTCGTAGTTCTCTTCGAGAAGCTTCGGCGTATTCAGACCGTAGGGACATTTCTTCATGCAGGCGCCGCAGTGGAGACAACCTTCGATTTTCTTCATCATCGCCTGGCCGCGCTCGGTGAGCTGGTTGGCGGACGGGGAACGGCGCAGAAGCAGGCTCATGCGCGCGCAGGTGTTAATCTCAATGCCTGCCGGACATGGCATACAGTAACCGCAGCCGCGGCAGAAGTTGCCGGAGAGCTCTTTCTGGTCTTTCTCGATGATCGTCTTGATTTCATCCGTCATGGCAGGCGGACAGGCAATGTAGCTTAAGAACTCGTCCAGCTCTTTTTCTCTCTGGACGCCCCAGATCGGAAGCACGTTGTCGTACTGGTCTTCAAAAGCATATGCAGCCGCGGAGTTTGTGATCAGCCCGCCCGAAAGCGCTTTCATTGCGATAAAGCCGATATTTTTCTCTTTGCATCCCTGTACCAGTGCTTTCTCACGGTCCGTTGCCAGATAGCAGAACGGGAACTGCAGCGTCTCGTAAAGACCGGACTCGATGATCTCCTCTGCCACGCTCATGCGGTGGTTCGTGATACCGATGTGGCGGATTTTTCCCTGTGCTTTTGCTTCCAGCATCGCCTCATACAGGCCGGTTCCATCTCCCGGCTTAGGACAGAAGGACGGATTGTGGAACTGATAGATATCGATGTAATCCGTCTTCAAAAGGGAAAGGCTTGTCTCCAGATCCTTCCAGAAGCCCTCCACATCCTTTGCCATCGTCTTCGTAGAGATAAAGACCTTCTCACGCATTCCCTCAAACGCTGCGCCTAATTTTTCCTCGCTGTCGCTGTAGGCACGCGCGGTATCAAAAAAGCGGATGCCTCCGTCATACGCTTTGCGCAGCAGATAAACAGCGTCTTCTTTCGTGACGCGCTGTACCGGCAACGCGCCGAAGCCGTTCTTGTTTACACAGATTCCTGTGCTTCCCAGTGTTACCATGGACATACTTATGTTCCTCCTTTTTCGCTTTCATTGTTTCAACTCACAGTCGGTATTTCACGGAGTCTGACATGTCGAAAATAGTTCGACTGTGACTTGCCTCATGTCAGTGGAGGATACCGATTTCTCTCCGCCCGCCACTGCCGTTATGTTTCTTTTAGCAATTCATCCCACCGCTTCAGAAACGGGGGACTTCTTGTCTACTGGTGTTAAAATCCGTTATTTCTATAGTATCACACTTTCTGTCAGACGGCAAACGCGATTTAAAGAGGCAGGCACAAAGGGAAATACTTTCCTTTTATGTCTGCCTCTGAATATCATTTTTTATTTTACTTCTTTATAAAAGTTTACGCAGTCCGACGGATCATAATAGATTTTATTATCCGCAAGCAGCGTGGAAACACCGTTCTGTACTTCGATGATGCTGACCGCACAGTTGTACGGCACGCCGCCGTGCCAGAAGTCGTTCTTGTCTTCATAGACATTGCGCAGCAGCGCGCGCATGCAGCAGCCGTGGGTGGCGATCAGGATCGTCTTGTCCTGGAGCTCCGGTTTTGCAGTCAGCTCATGATAGAACGCTTCCGCCCGGTCGCAGACTCCTGGATCGTCTCTCCGTCTCCCGCCGGGCGGAAGTGGAACGGATCTCTGTAAAAATCGTTGAAGTGTTCAGACGGAATCTCAAAATTGTTTGCCCGGCATCCAAGCCCTTCCCAGGAGCCAAAGGAAAGCTCCATCAGGCGGTCGTCGGTCGTAAGCGGCACATTTCTGCCCGCAAGGACGAGCTCTGCCGTGTGCTTTGCGCGGCGCAGTGGACTGGAAATTCCAAGGTCAAACGGGATATTTTTCAGTCCCTCCGCCGTCACTTTCGCCAGACGGACACCGTTCTCATTCAGCTCGGTGTCCGACTGGCCCTGCAGTCTGCCTTCTACGTTCCACGCGGTTTCACCGTGGCGCATGATATAAAGTTTCATAAAAATCAGCCTCTCAGTTCGATGTTGAACTCATTCTGCAGTTTCTTGCAGATCTTCTCGACAAATTTCTGTACTTTTTCGAAGTCAAATGCTTCTTCCTTCGGTGCAAAGGTGACGGTGAACGCCATGCTCTTCTTGCCTTCCGGAATCTGGCCGCCCTCGTAAACATCGAACAAACGGATCTCTTTTACGTATTTGTTTGCTTCGCGGATGCAGTTCTCTACATCGCCGCAGCTGATGTTTTTGTCCATGACAAATGCCAGGTCACGTTTCTCCTCCTGGAATTTGGAGATCGGCTGGAAGGTGCGTTTTTTGCCGTACCATCTGGAGAGCTCTTTTAAGTCAAGCTCCATGATGTAAGCGGAAGTACGCATGCTCAGCTCGTTCTGGATATCGTATGCTGCTTTTCCGAAGTATCCGATTTCTGTACCTCGCAGAGTACTTTCACTGCCTGATACGGGTGCAGGAAGGATTTCTGAACCGGCTCGTAGGTGAACTCAATGTCCATACTCTCGGCGATGGTGTTGGCGATGCCTTCATCGTGAAGAAGCTCTCGTTGTTTCCGAAGGTTCCGACGCAGAGAACTTTTCTCTCATCCGGGTAGGATGTCAGCGGCAGGGACTCCGGAATGTAGATGCCTGCTACCTCGAACAGTCTTCCTTCAAGGGTGCCCTGTTTCTCATTTCTGGAAATGGCATTCAGCATGGAAGCTGCCAGTGTGGTACGCATCAGGGACAGATCCTGGTTGATCGGGTTGATGATCTCGATGGCATTTCTCTCTTTTGCATCTGCCGGCAGTTTCAAAAGATCCAGATCTGCAGGGGAGAAGAAGGAGTAATGCATGCACTCGTAGATACCATGGTGCATAAGGTATTCTTCAGTGCCAGCTCGCCTTTCTGCTCTTCATTGTAGCCGCCCATCGTTACCTGTGCAGCGGAAAGGAAGGTATCAGTTACGTGATCGTAGCCGTACATACGGATGACTTCCTCTGCCACGTCCGGATAGCGCTCGACATCGTTCTCTCCCTCCGGCAGCATATCCTCACGGTAAGCCGGAACCTGGATGGTCAGCTCATCGCCGTTGATTTCCGGTGCAAAGTTCAGGTTTTTCATAATGCGGAGAATCTCTGCTTCCGGAACTTCGATACCGAGTACGCCGTTTACTTTGCTGACACTGACAGTCATCGGAGTCGGATCGATGGAGTTTCCGGTGTTCACATCGAAATGGGTACGGGAAACTTTACCGCAGCCAAGCTCTTCCATCAGATGCAGGGCACGTTTCATACCAAGTACGGTTGAATACTCGTCCACGCCTTTCTCATATCTTGCACTGGCATCCGTCGCTTTTCCAAGCGCACGGGCTGTCTTTCTGACGTTGTCGCGTGCGAATTTTGCGGACTCAAACATAACAGCCTCTGTCGTGTCGCGGATCTCGGAGTTTAAGCCTCCCATGACACCGGCAAGTGCAACCGGTTTTACGCCGTCGCAGATCACGAGGTTGTTCTCATTCATTGTGTATTCCTGCTCATCGAGGGTCACGATCTTTTCATTTTCTTTTGCTCTTCTGACACAGATTTCATTGCCTTCCAGATAAGAGCAGTCAAAGGCATGCATCGCTGACCGATCTCTTTTAAGACGTAGTTTGTGATATCAACCACGTTGGAGATTGCGGACATGCCGACGAGTGCCAGACGGCGTTTCATCCATGCCGGGGACTCTCCGATTTTTACATCATATACGTAATGAGCGCTGTAACGCGGGCAGAGTTCCGGAGCTTCCACGCGGACAGAGAAGCCTTCTTTTTCCACATCCGTCTCGGTGTAATCGGTTGCCGGCATTTTTAAAGGTTTTTCCAGCATCGCCGATACTTCTCTTGCGATACCGAGGATACTCTGGCAGTCCGGTCTGTTTGCAGTCAGGGAGATATCAAAGATCCAGTCTCAAGACCTGTCAGCTCTTTGACATCTGCGCCAAGCTCGGCATCTTCCGGCAGAACAAGCAGTCCGTTGTAGCCTGCGCCCGGGTACAGATCCTCGGTAAGGCCGAGCTCCACGCCGGAGCAGAGCATTCCGCAGGACTCATATCCTCTTAATTTTCCTTTTTTGATGGTCATAACACCCTCGATGGTCTTATGATCTTTTGCTGTTGCATAAACAGAAGCGCCAGGAAGGGCAACCGGGAATTTTCCGCCGGTGCGCACGTTGTCTGCGCCGCAGCAGATCTGCATGGTGCCGTGTTCTCCTGCATTTACCTGGCACACATGAAGATGGGTCTCCGGGATCGGCTCGCAGCCCTCCACCAGACCGACAACAACATTGCTGATGTCTTTTCCCACCTGATAACGCTCTTCTACTTCAAAACCGCCGTCGAACAGTTTTTTCTCCAGTTCTTCCGGGGTAACATCGATATCTACATATTCTTTCAGCCAACTTAACGGTACTAACATATTAAACCTCCAAATTCAAACTGTTTCGTCTTTATTTCTCGTTAATCTGATTTAAAACCCGCAGATCGGAACCGAATAACAGTTTGATGTTGTTGATTCCGTATTTCAGCATGGCGATACGCTCCAGGCCGATGCCAAAAGCGAAGCCGCTGTACTCTTCTGAATCAATGCCGCAGTTTTCCAGCACGCGTTTGTTTACGATACCTGCTCCAAGGACCTCGATCCAGCCGGTTCCCTTGCAGAGGCTGCATCCTTTTCCGCCGCAGGCGAAGCAGCTACAGTCTACCTCAACGGACGGCTCCGTGAACGGGAAGTAAGACGGACGGAGACGGGTTGTGGTTCCCTCGCCGTAGATCTTCTGTACGAGTACGTCGAGCATTCCTTTCAGGTCGCAGAGGGTGATGTTTTTGTCGACAACGAGTCCCTCCATCTGATGGAACATCGGAGAATGGGTTGCGTCGTCATCAGACCGAAAAACACGTCCCGGGGAAAGGATCTTGATCGGCGGCTTTTTGTTTTCCATGACATGAATCTGGCCTGCCGATGTCTGGGTACGAAGCAGGAATTCCGGGGAGAGATAGAAGGTATCCTGCATATCTCTTGCCGGGTGATCCTGTGGTGTATTCAGTGCAGTAAAGTTGTAGTAATCGGTCTCGATTTCTCTTCCTCGTATACCTCAAAGCCCATGCCTGCAAAGATGTCGATGAGCTGTTTGCGGATCAGGGTAACCGGATGAAGGTTTCCGATCGCTGTCTCTTCTGCCGGAAGGGTCAGGTCGATTTTCTCGGACTCATATTTCTTCTGCAGCTCGCGCTCTTTCATCTCCTCTTCCACTTTCTGGAAGCGGCCAAGCGCCCACTCTTTTAACTCATTGACGGATTTACCGTAGTTTGCGCGCTCTTCCGGGGCAATGTTTTTCATTTCTTTCATCAACCCGCTGATCTTACTTTTCTTTCCTTCCAGATACTCGCTCTTAAATTCATACAGTTCTTTGGAGCTTTTCAGCTCTTCCAGTCCATTTTCAATCTTCTGTTTTAATTCAGACAGATGGCCGGTTAATACACTTTTTTCCTGCATTTGACTCTCCTACTTTCTTTTTCTTGCTTGTTTGATGGTAAATGTGAAAAACAATCAGATACCCCGCTGCAAACAGCGGAGCATCTGATTTTCGTGGCAGTCGCCAGATATCCATGCAAGCATGGCTGCCTAGCTCGTTGCTCACAAAAAAAGACCCCGCCCCACAAAGGGACGAGATCTGAAATTTCGCGGTACCACCCTGATTTCTGCAGATACTTCCTGCAGACACTCATAACCGGTGCTGTAACGTACACCAAACGTCTGTCCCTACTTGCATTTCCAGTATCCTGCTATGCGTTCCGGACATCTGCTCCAATGCGAAATTTGAAATATTCCTGAACCTGAAGGAGCTTGCAGCCGATGACTCCCTCTCTCTGGCGGAAAAAATATTTCTCTGAACATCTTCACAGCATTTTTCCTGTTAGATTATTTCTAAAACTTTCATAAACCATGTTTATTGTACCGTCTTGACCCCCGGATGTCAAGCCATTATTTTCCCGCTTCTTTATTTGTCTCTTTATTTTCCATAAAATGCTCAATCGCCGCGTTCTGCAGTTTCCGCAGTTTATCCTCAAAATACGCGTTGATCTCCGCGCCGATCAGAAGGATCCACATGCAGAAATACATCCAGATCATGATAAACACGATCATCGTCAGACTGCCGTACATATTGGACGCCGCAAGCGCGATGTCGAGGTACATGGAAAATGCAAGGGAAAAAATAGACCAGGCAAGGGATGAGATCAGTGCGCCCGGCACTGGCTCTTAAAGCTTGCTTCCGGTTCGGAATGCATTTATACAGCACCAGGAACAGAACCGCCAGCACGCCTGTCGTAATCAGGGTACGCATGCCCATGATAGAGGATGTCACGCGCGCCACCATCGGCAGATGTTCCGTCAGCTTATTCTGAATGCGGGTTCCGAAGACCAGAAGCACCAGACTGGTGAGGAATGCAGCGGCAAATATCAAGGTATATGCCATGCCCCGCAGCCGGTTGATGATGTAATTACGTGTCTCTGTTACGTGATAAATGCTGTTCAGCCCGTTTGTCAGCGCCGCAATGCCCTTTCCCGCCGACCACAGCGTTGTGATGATCGTAATCGGCATATAGGCAACGGACTGATAAAAGATCTCATTTACAATACCGCCCACGTAGCTCTGGAACTCCGTGGGCAGCATATTGATCAGAACGCTGTAAACATCGTCGCGTGTCAGCGGCGTATATTTTACAAGCGTAACAACCAGAAGAACAAACGGAATAAAGGAAAGAAGAATGAAATACGCGCTCTGCGCTGCATAAGCACCGACATGGTCCTCATTCAGGCGCTTCATAAAACCGCGGATTGTTTTTATCATCTGGCAAAACCGCCTTTTCTTTGTTTTCGTGAATCTATCCCATTATTGCACACATCTTGTATTGCAGGATAGCCTACAAAGCATATCATACTTTTCTTTCCTTCGCAAGGGATTTCAATCCCATTTGCGGTAATACCATGCGTAACCGCGGGCTGGAACCGGAACACCGCGCAGAACGCGTTTTTCGCCGGTAAACAGATCCTTCCAGGTGAACTCTCCCATATCGATCCATGCGGTACGGTCCTCGTTGCTGAAGTTGAAGATTCCCGTCACCATCTCATTGCCGGATTTTCTGCAGACGCAGAGAAGTGCGGTATCGTACGTTTCCTCGGTCCAGACATCCGCCTCCCCATCGAACGGACGATATTTGAATTTGAGCTCTTCCATCTTCTTCATCGAAGCAAAATCCGATTCTGTACCGTTCCTTTTTATCCTTCTCCGGTTCCAGATCCCAGCGGAAGTGGCCGCGGTGAATATAACGGCTGTCGGATCTGCGGTCGTAGTCCTCGCTCTCCTTGTAGGAGTAATCGTTGACCTGGCCGATCTCGTCACCGCTGTAGATGACCGGAATACCGGACTGGATGAAGAGGTATGCATTCAGCATTTCGATTCTCTGGATGGCCTGTGCCATCTTCTCTTCATTCTGCTCAAAGCCTGCCGCCTCAAGACCGCAGAGAGAAGCCGTCGTTCCGCAGAGACGCGCATCCTGCAGAACAGGATCGTCGTTGTAGAGCTCTCCTCTTGCATCGCTTCCCTCCACATAGCCGCGGAAGTAATCATTCAGATATTTTTTATGCGGTGCCTCGGCGATGCCGAACTGTTTCAGCCATTCGTAATCGAGGCCCCAGCCGATATCATCGTGGCATCTCAGATAGTTCAGGAAGACATAGTCCTTCGGCAGTCTCGTCACAATATCCATCTGATGTTTCAGCAGGCGGGTATCTGCCGTTGCAATGGTGTGCCAGGTGGATGCCATCGTCGTTACGTTGTACAGCATATGGCACTCCGGTTTTTCCAGAGTTCCGAAGTACGGAACAACCTTTTCCGGCTCCATGACAACCTCGCCGAGCAGCAGAACGCCCGGGCAGACGATCTCGGTGATCATACGCATCATGCGGACAATGGTATGTACCTGCGGCAGGTTACGGCAGGTGGTGCCGAGCTGTTTCCAGATGTATGGAACGGCATCGATGCGGACGATATCGATTCCCTGGTTGACGAGATAGAGCATATTGTTTACCATCTCGTTAAAGACAACCGGGTTCGCATAGTTCAGATCCCACTGGTATGGATAGAACGTCGTCATGACAAATTTATGGCAGTCCTCTCTCCAGGTAAAGTTGCCCGGTGCCGTTGTCGGGAATACCTGCGGACAGGTCTTTTCATATTCGGACGGAATATCGTAGTTGTCGAAGAAAAAGTAACGGTCCTGGTACTCTTTTCACCGGCAAGTGCACGTTTTGCCCATTCATGATCCTCGGAAGTGTGGTTCATAACGAAATCCATACAAAGGCTCATGCCCTGGTCATGGCATTTTTCAGAGAGGGCAGCCAGATCTTCCATCGTTCCAAGGGACGGCTGTACCGTGCGGTAATCGGCAACCGCATAGCCGCCGTCGCTTTTTCCCTTCGGCGTTGCAAGGAACGGCATCAGATGCAGGTAGTTGACGTTGCACTCTTTTAAATAATCCAGTTTTTTCTCAAGGCCGCTGATGTTATCTGCGAATGCGTCGATGTACAGCATCATACCGAGCATTTTCTGGCTCTTGTACCAGTCTTTCTGTTTTTCTCTTTTCCGATCCAGCGCTTTCCATTTTTTATTCCGCTCTTTGTACCACTGCTCCATGGCTGCACAGAGTTCCTCAAAGCGTCCCTGGCCGTTTGGATACAGCTCACAGTAGAGCCATTTCAGCTCGTCGTAGTGTTTTTCGAGTCTTCTCTGATATTCCACTGTCATGTTGTTTATTCTCCTTTATCTTATTCTTTATTTTGTCACATCATTCCGGTAACGGTAATTCTGTGTTACGTTTCTTCTCTTGCAGTATACCGTTGTGTGAATTATATGTCAACCGTTTACATACCATATTTTTCAACAAATTTCCGGCTTCTTCTTTGTCTTTTTGCTATTTTTCTGCCAGCCAGGAATCCAATTCCGCCACCGATTACTCCACCAATTATTCTGGAAATAGCGATGTGTCCACTCGGATCTTCATAATTCACTGGGTTGTTCGCACAATATGCATACAGATTCCATGTAGATGGATTGACTGAATTTCCGCGGTAACTGTCACGACTGATGAATCTTCCGTCTTCCGGATCATAATATCTTGCACTTAAGTAATAAAGTCCCGTGCTTTTATCATATATGCTTTCATTATAGCAGAGTTCATTATAAAAGTCTTTATCTCCATGAATACTTGTCTCGCCAAAATCAGTATACTGTATAAGACACTATACTTTTACCATCCGCATCTCTTAGTTGGTTAATTCATCGCCTTTTTTTAATTTATCTTCGATTCCAGTAATTTTAGAAAATTTATATATATTTTTTGTATTCCTATCGGTCATCACGATTGAATATGTAGCAAAATTGCTTCTGTCGCTTGTTTCTACACATTGATATTTTTTAACATTTCCTACTATAACTTTTTCAATTCGATTATACGAAGGTGGAATATTAATAAATCAAAAAATTATTTGCCCTAATATTAATAA